>Ga0065719_106581_pt1 | contig 80943 bp, 83 predicted proteins | sample GBSCel85sediment_FD_59106 | JGI IMG/M metagenome (GOLD analysis project Ga0065719, IMG submission 59106) | Hot spring sediment microbial communities from Great Boiling Spring, Nevada - Cellulolytic enrichment CS 85C v3 (version 3) | ecosystem: Environmental > Aquatic > Thermal springs > Hot... | reverse complement strand
AACAGAAGAAGAACTTAAGGAGGAAGGCTATTAAGGGATTACAGATTACAAGAGAAACAGATTATGCAATAAGAACAGTGCTATGTCTTTCAAAAAAAGAAAATTATACTTCAAAAGCAGAAGAAATTTCAAGAGAAATGCAAATTCCAAAAAATTTTTTAATAAAAATATTAAAACAACTTGAAAGGGCAGGTTTACTGAAACTTAAAAGAGGGGTATCAGGTGGAGTAAAATTAGCAAAAAAACCAAAAGATATCACCCTTTATGATGTTATCATGGCCATAGAAAAAGCTATCACCCTAAATAGATGCGTTATCAACAGAGAAATTTGTAACCTTTCTTCTCAATGCCCTGTACATCCTATATGGTTTAAAGTAAGAAATAAATTGATCGAAGCTCTAAAAGAGATTAATTTTTTGAGTCTTTTAACACAAGATGTAACTACTTAAGTTTTTAAAATTATAATGTATAATATTAATTAATTATGGAGATAAAACAACAAAGATTTAAAATTGCACCAACAGGTAGAGGAGCTATATTCAGATTAAAAAGGTGGTTTTATTCATTATTTTACGGAAAAAATGTGCCTGAAGATAATTAAAGAAAAAAATAAAAATACATGGCTTGAACTTTCAAGAAGACTTATCGAAGAAATGAATAAAAAGGAAGCTTCTGAGAAACCTACAAGAATAACTATAGAATATGAAGATACACCAAATAATGAATTCAAACCTATTTCTGTGACAATTGAAGTAATGGAGATGAAACCATTAGAAAGTTTTAAAATTTATTTTATGGAAAAAGAAACAAAAATAGAAGAAACTGAAATTGAAGAAAAAGAAAAATTAAAAATTCAACTTTTAGAAATGCTCAAAAAAGCTAAAGACTTAGGTATAAAATTGGATGATGTTATAAAATAAAACCCCTCTGGGAAAATCCCAGAGGGTTAAAATTTAAATAAATTTACTTTTTCTCAGGAGCTGCTGTTGTACCTTCTTGTTTCTTTTCTTCTTTCTTTTCTTCTTTCTTTACTTTCTTTACTTTTTTAACTTTCTTTACAGGTTTTTTAACTTCCTGAGTAGCAGTAGCATTTGTAGCATTTCCAGCTACTGAACTAGCTTGTTTGGTTGCAAAAACAGGTGATGCAAAAAGAATTAAAGCAGTAATTAAACTAAGTACCTTTTTCATAACCTACCCCCCCTTTTTAAATTTTTGTTTTTAATACTGCAAAAAGTATACCTATTTTTAAAAACCCGCTAAAGATTAATTTTAAAAGATAAAAGTAGTTTATAAAAATTTTATGATTTTCCCATTTGGGAAATAATTTTCCCAAATGGGGAAATCATAATTAAAGTGAATCTAAGATTTTGTAGATTAATTTTTCGATATTTTTTGACAGTTTGCTTTTTGAAAATTTTAAAAAAGGTATTCCTGCTTTTATTGAAGCTAAGATTTCTTCTGAAAAGGGAATCATTCCTATCATTTTAATATTTAATTTTTCAAGTTCATAAGCTATATGTTTACTCATTTGAGGATTTAGATCGTATTTATTAATAATTACTTTTATTTCAACTTTAAAATGTTTGGTAAGGTCAATAATTCTTTTTAGATCGTGAAATCCAGATACTGTTGGTTCTGTTATTGCAAGAGCGAGATCAACCCCTGTCATCGATGCCATAACAGGACATCCAACACCAGGTGGTCCATCAATAATAGTAAAATCTGCACCAATTGTTTCAGCAATTTCTTTAGCAATCTCTCTTAATTTTGTAACAAGCTTTCCTGAGTTTTCTTGAGCAATGCCAAGCCTTGCATGAACCATTTTACCATAATCAGTGTTTGAAATAAAATAACTTCCTGATATTCTATCTTTAATAATAACAGCAGAGGTGGGACATACATAGCTACAGATAGTACAACCTTCACAAGAAAATTCATCAATTTGAAAATCTTCTGTTATAGCAGAAAATTGACATACTTCCTTACAAGCTCCACAAACTGTACATTTATCTTTATCAATAAAAGCAATCTTGCCACCAATAAATTTAAAGGATTGTTCAATTTTTGGATGTAAGATTAAATGAAGATTGGCTGCATCAACGTCGCAATCAACAATTACTTTGTTGGGTAATGAAACTGCTAAACAACCTACAAAAAAGGTTTTTCCTGTTCCGCCCTTTCCACTTATTACTAAAATTTGTTTCATTTTTTGAAATTTTTTATTAAAGTAATAAGTTTTTGAAAATTTTCTTTATATTTAGGCATGCCAACTACTAAAGGCACTCCTTTAGAATAAAGTTCAGCAATTTCCCTTTTAAAAGGGATTTTCATTAAAAGGGGAAGATTATTTTTTTTACAGAAATCTTCAATAATTTTATCATCTTCGGATTTATTAATTATTACACCTGAGGGGACTTTTAATGCCTTAGTAACTTCATAAGCAAGTTCAAGATCATGTAGTCCAAAAGGAGTTGGTTCTGTAACAAGAAGGCAAAAATCAGAACCTTTAATAGCAGACACTGTAGGACAAGTTGTTCCTGGTGGTGCATCAATTATAGCTATTTTATCAGGTTTTATAAAATTTTTTGCTCTTTCAATCACCTTTGGAGCAAGCACTTCTGATATGTTAAGTTTTCCTTCTACAAATTCTACATTTTCTCTATAACCTATTGTAATTTCTCCAATCTCTCTAAAACCTTGATTCATAGCCTTTTCAGGACAAAGTAAAATACATCCCCCACATCCATGACACAGATGAGGAAAAAGCAGAACCTCTCCAGTTGAATTAAAATTTTAGCACAGCCAGAGCATTATAGACACATATTTGACTACAGTAACCACAATAATTACATTTATTTTTATCTACTTCAGGAATGAGAGTTTTTACTTTGATTTTTTCTTTAATTTCTGGATTCAAAAATAAATGAACATTTGGTTCTTCTACATCGCAATCAATTATTTGTGAGTTTTCAATACTTAAGGCAAGAGANACTGCAACAGTNGTTTTNCCTGTNCCACCTTTTCCGCTGGCAACTGAAATAATCATGGTATTACTTCTAAACAAACAAATCCAGGTAATTTGTTAAAATAGGGATTTTCTAAAGAGATTTTTAATGGAGATTCTAAACTTGGGGGCTTACAAGGATAATTTACAAGTGTTCCGTAGATATTATTAATTTTTAGTCCACAATTTTCTAAAATTTTTTTAAATTCAGTAAAACTATAAAAAGTAGCATGGCTATAAAAGGGATGTCCTCTTTTCTTTTTTTCTTCATAAAGTTTTCCAAGCTCAGATTCTTTAAAAACTTCGCAAATGATAATTTTACCATTCTTTTTTAAAACCCTTTTAGCTTCAAGCAAAGCTTTCACTAAATCTTCAACAAAACTTAATGTAACAATAAACATAATGCATTCAAAAGTTTTTTCTTTAAAGGGTAATCTCTCTGCCCTTGCTTGAATAACAAAAATTCCTCTATTTTTAGCAATTTTTAGTGGAGGAAAGGCGATATCAACGCCAATAGCTTGATTTGCTAAAACAGAAAATCTTCCTGTTCCTACACCTATTTCTAAAACCTTTTTACAATTTTTAATCAAAAGCTCAAGGCATTTTTTTTCGTTTTCATACAAAATCCTGCCTTCTTCAGAATCATACCAGGCATCATATTTTTCAGCAAAAGCAGAAAAAGGGTAAGGTATATTTTTAGATTGATCCATTTTAAAAAGCTATTTTTCTTTTATCATTCAATTTCCTTCTTAGCTTTATTTATTGCATCTATTACTTTACCTTTAGCTTCTATAATTTTTATTCCTGCTGATATTATAACCCATTCTGCACCAGGACCCACATTTCCTGTTATTAAAATTTTAGTTCCCTTAGAGGCCACAAATTGACCAGCTTGTGTTCCAGCTCCCTTAGGAGCTTCTCTCCAAGGATTTTCAACTACCTCATATTGATTTGTTTCTGTATCATAAAAAATAAAATATTTACAACGTCCAAATCTTGGATCAATTTCTGATTCTAAATCCTTACCTTGAGAGGTAATACAAATTTTCATAATTTTCCCCCATTTTAAATTACCCGAAGGCAAAGCCTCCAGTGCTTTTAAATCAAAAATAAAATTCTTAAATTACTATTTGATTAGTTAAGATTCTTTTTTCTTTTCGAGCTCGCTTAAACGTTTCTCAATTACTTCAAGATTTTTCTTAAGAATTTCTGCTTCCTGCCTAAGTAGTTCTGCTTCATCTCCAAAAGAAGCTCCTCCGAAAAAAGGTATTCTCCAAAACCATCTCCATCTCCAACCTCTTCCAAATCCTCCAAACAATCTACACCACCATCTCCAACCTCTTCCTCTTCCCCAACCTAAACCTAATCCTGGCCCTGGATTCATATATCCAGGAACATCATAACCGGAACAAAATCCTAAACCTCTACCTGTTCTTGGACCCAATCCAAGAGGTCCAGTTCTATCTCCCCAAGGCATTTTTCACCCNCCCCTTTTTGTTTATAATGAAAATAATTCTCAATTTAATTTTAAAATTAACACTTTCTTTTTAAAAGTCAAGTTTATAACTTTAACCAAAACATTTTTAATGCTGACAACTATGTTCACCATGTTCACAAAGACTTTCTCCAGTAGTTAATGAACCTTTGATAAAAGCCTCAATAACTTCTTCAATTTTCCCTGTTACTCCAACGAATACTTTTATTCCGAAAGATTCAAGCATCATAATTGCTTTTGGTCCCATACCCCCTGCGATGACATAATCAACATTTTGGTTTTTCAAGAACATTGGCACAGCACCTGGCTGGTGAAGCTTATAACTGGGATTTTCTACAAAGTTTTTACTAGTAATTTTCCCGTTTTCAATGTCAACTATCGTAAAGCCAGGGCATTTACCAAAATGTTGTGCAACAAAATCACCCTCTGTTGCAATTGCAACTCTCATTTTTAACCTCCTATATTTATGATAATGATAATCATATTCAATTTTTGGGGATTNTCAAGAGATTTATAGTTGCATTAGTTTTATAGTGCAAATAAATAAAAAACTCTTATATTATTTAAAAGAGCTTGAATTTAAGCATAATAACAGATATAATTTTTAATANNAAAACTTACAAAATTTTAAGCAGAAAGAGTTAAATGAATGAATTAGAGGAAGTAAAAGTTGATATAGAAGAAAGAGGAAAATTATATTTCACTGTAAAGGAGGTTACTCAGGAATTAAAAACTTTTATAGAAGCTAAATTTCCTTTATTATGGATAGAGGGAGAGGTTGCTAACTTAAAATACGCTCATAATGGAAATATCTATTTTAATCTAATAGAAGAAGAAGCATCTCTTAAAGCCATAATTTTTAGTTACCAAAAAGATATTGAAATTACTCCTTATTTAAAAAATGGATTAAAAGTTTTGTGCTTTGGTAAACTTAGCTTTTATCCTCGTTCAGGGGAGTGTTATTTTATAGTTAGAAGAGTTGAACCTTTAGGAAAAGGGCTTTTAACTTTAAAGAAAGAAGAGCTTATAAAAAAATATCAACCTTTGTTTGATCCTAATAGAAAAAGATCTATTCCACCTTATCCAAAAAAGATTGCGCTTATAACTTCTATTTTTGGAGCAGCTTTACAGGATTTTTTAAAGGTTAGTAAAGATAGATGGGAATTGGAAATCCTTATTTATCCAGTAAGAGTTCAAGGAGAGGGTGCTGAAAAAGAAATAGTTCAAGCCATAAAAGATATAAATAACAGTTTTAGTGATGTAGAAGTAATTATAATAACAAGAGGCGGAGGATCTTTTGAAGACTTAGCCCCATTTTATACTGAAGATATAATTTTAGGGATAAAAGATTCCAGAATACCTGTTGTTTCAGCAGTGGGGCATGAAATAGATTATACTATATGTGACTTAATTGCAGATAGAAGATGTGCTACTCCAACAGCTGCAGCAGAAGAAATTATCCCTTCAAAAGAAGATGTTCTTCATAAACTGAAACTTTATAAAGAAAAGTTAGACCAACTTTTAGAAGTCATTTTTACTAAAAAAGAAAAAAGTCTTTATGAAGTTAAAATAGAGCTTGAAAATAAAAATCCTTTTAAAATTATTCATCATTTAGAAAGAAAAATTAAAGATTATTATCACAAACTGATTTTAGAAACAGAAAAATATTTTAGTTTAAAGGAAAAAAAATTATGGGAGATAAAAAACCTTCTTAAAAAAAGACACCCTCAAGAAAATATAAAATTTGGAGAAGAAAGGCTTAAATTTTTTAAAAACAGACTTTTTTATTCAATAAAAATTTATTTTATAGAAAAAGAAAAAAAATTAGAAAATTTAAAAAAATTACTTACTTCCCTTTCCCCGTTAAATATTTTACAAAGAGGTTATAGTATAGTAAAATCCTATCCTGAAGGTAAAATTATTAAAAAATGCTAAAGAGGTAAAAGAAGGAAAATTATTGGAGGTTTACCTTTCCAAAGGTAAACTTTTGGTAGAAGTTAAAAAAGTGGAGGAATAAATTATGATTAAAAATAATTCATTAAGTTTTGAAGAGGCATTAAAGAAGATTGAACAAATTTTTAAAAACAATTAGAAAATAAAGAACTTGATTTGGAAGAAGCAATAAATCTCTATGAAGAGGGGGTTTAAAACTTATTCATTTTTGTGAAGAAAAACTTAAGAATGCAAGAACAAGAATAGAAGTCATTTTAAAAGATAAAGAGGGATTTAAGCTGGAGAATTTAGAGAAAGCTTATGAGCTTTTAAAAAATGGGTCCAAATAAATTTGATCTTGAATCTTATTTAGAAGAAAGAGGAAAAAAAGTTGAGGAGATTTTAGAAAAATATTTTCCTAAGGAAGAAGGTTACGGAGAAAGGGTTATTTCTGCAGGCAAATATAGTCTTTTTGCTGGAGGAAAAAGAATAAGACCAATTTTATGTTTAGCAAGCTGTGAAGTTGTAGGTGGAGAATGGGAAAAGATTCTTCTTTTTGCAGCAGGAATAGAATGTATTCACACTTATTCGCTTATTCACGATGATCTTCCTTGTATGGATGATGATGATTTTAGAAGAGGTAAACCCTCTTGTCATAAGGCATTTGATGAAGCGACAGCTATCCTTGCTGGTGATGGTTTGCAAGCTTTGGCATTTCAGTTTTTTACTCATCCAGATTTAGTCAGAAATGTTAAAAAAACAAAACTTCTAAAGGCAATTTATATTATTTCTAAAGCAATTGGTTTTGAGGGAATGGTAGGAGGACAGATGGTTGATCTACTTATGGAAGGTAAAAAGGGTAATCCAAGAATATTAAAATGGATACATCTTAACAAAACTGTTCGTTTAATTGAAGCTTCAGTTTTAAGTGGGGCTATATTAGGAGGGGCAAAAGCTAAAGAACTTAAAGCTTTATCCTCCTATGGAAAAAATTTAGGATTCGCTTTTCAAATAGTTGATGACCTTTTAGATATCTTAGGGGATGAAAAAAAACTCGGGAAAAAGACTTTTTCTGATGTAAAAAAACAAAAACTTACTTATCCTTCTCTTTTTGGAATAGAAAAAACTAAGGAGTTAGCTAAAAAATATACAGAAAAAGCTATTTCTGCTTTACAACCTTTTAAAAAAAATGCTCTTCCTTTAAAAGCTATAGCAGAATTCGTGTTATATAGGGTGCATTAAATAATGAAATTTTTAAAAATGGTTAATTCTCCGGAGGATCTTAAAAAATTAAAAAATTTCTCATCTTAAAGCTTTAGCTGAAGAAATAAGAAGCTATATTATTGAGGTAGTTTCAAAAAATGGGGGTCATTTAGCACCAAATTTGGGTGTAGTTGAGTTAACCTTGGCACTTCACTATGTTTTTAATTCTCCTAAAGACAAGATAATTTGGGATGTAGGACATCAATGTTATACTCATAAGATCATTACAGGAAGAAGAGATCAATTTCCTACACTTAGAAAATATAATGGATTAGCAGGATTTCCTAAAAGAAGTGAAAGTCCTCATGATATTTTAGATACAGGACACAGTAGTACATCTATATCTGCTGCACTTGGTTTGGTTACAGCTTTGAGAATGAAAGGAGAAGAAGGAAAAGTTATAGCAGTAATAGGAGATGGTTCGATAACAGCAGGACTTGCTTTTGAGGGTTTAAATAATGCTGGTTATCGCAAAGAAGATCTGATAGTTATTCTCAATGATAATGAAATGTGTATTTCTCCAAGTGTAGGTGCCTTATCCTCTTTTGTATCTAAAAGATTAACAGGAAATTTAGCAAGATTTATAAAAAGAGAAATTGAAAAAATGGCTCATAAATTTCCTGGGGGGAGAAAGCGTAATTAGTTTACTAAAAAAGGGAGAAGATATTTTTAAAATGGCTATTACTCCGGGAGCTTTATTTACAGCTTTGAATTTTGAATACATAGGACCTGTTGATGGNCATGATTTGGAAACACTTATTGAGATCTTAGAAAATATAAAAAGAATGAAAGGTCCAATTTTATTTCATGTTATTACAAAAAAGGGAAAGGGTTAGTCCATACGCTGAGAAAGATCCGGAAATCTTTCATGGAGTAGGACCGTTTGAGATTAAAACAGGCAAAATTTTAAAATCTAATGAAGCTCCTTCTTATACAGAAGTTTTTGGAAAAACAATTTTAAGATTAGCAGAAATGGAACCAAAAATTGTAGCTATTACTGCTGCAATGAGACTTGGAACAGGACTAAAAGCTTTTTCTGAAAAATATCCTGATAGATTTTTTGATGTAGGAATATGTGAACAACATGCAGTAACTTTTGCAACAGGTTTAGCCTTAGGAGGATATATTCCAATATGTGCAATTTACTCTACATTTTTACAAAGAGCTTATGATCAAATTATTCATGATGTTGCTTTGAATAATGTAAAGGTAATTTTTGCTATTGATAGAGGAGGCTTAGTAGGAGAAGATGGACCAACTCACCATGGAAGCTTTGATCTTTCTTATCTAAGACTTATTCCTAATTTNACCATAATGGCACCTAAGGATGAAAATGAATTACAACATATGCTTTATAGTGCACTTAAATATCCAGGCCCAGTAGCTATAAGATATCCGAGAAGTGCAGGAGAGGGAGTAGAATTAGATTGGGAATTTAAAGAAATACCTCTTGGTAAAGCTGAATTAATAAAAGATGGAAAAGATCTTACTATAATAGCTATTGGTAATTTAGTTTATCAAGCTTTAAAAGCAGCAGAAGACCTTGAAAAAGAAAATATATCTATTGCAGTTATAAATGCGAGATTTATTAAACCCCTTGATAAAGATTTAATTTTAGATTTTGCGAAAAAAACAGGTAAAATTATTACTATAGAAGAAAATACCTTAATAGGAGGTTTTGGTTCGGCAGTTTGCGAACTTTTAGCAGATAAAAATATTCCTGTTAAAATAAGAAGGATTGGGCTTCCTGATAAATTTATAGAACACGGAGACCTTAAAACCTTAAAAAGGAAATATGGTCTTACTTCAGAAACTCTTAAAAAAATCGCTTTAGAACTTCTTAATACTTAAGAATCCTTTTTCCTTGTAAAAATTATAAATAAGATTTAAATTTAAATATAAGATGGCTACTTTAAGTAAAATTTTAGATGAAATACAGAGTTATTTACCTGGTTGCAACACTCGTATTGTAGAAAAAAGCCTATGAATGGGCAGCTCGTATTCATGAAGGGCAGACAAGAAAATCAGGAGAACCTTATCTTTCACATCCTATGGAAGTAGCTTACATATTAGCTCAAATGAAACTTGATCTTCCTACTATTGCAGCAGGTTTACTTCATGATGTAGTAGAGGATTCACAAGTCAGTATAGAGGATATCAAAAAAGAATTTGGAGAAGAAGTAGCTTTTATTGTAGATGGAGTAACAAAGTTAAAAAATTTACCCAGCTCAGTAGATAAGCTTACTCAGCAAGCTGAAAGTTTGAGGAAGATAATTTTTTGCAATGTCAAAAGATTTAAGAGTTATTTTAGTTAAACTGGCAGATAGATTACATAATATGAGAACTTTAGAATACCAGGCTGAACATAAAAAACAGAGAATTGCAAGGGAAACCTTAGAAATTTATGCACCTCTTGCAGGAAGGCTTGGTATTGATTGGGTTAAGTGTGAATTAGAAGATTTAGCATTTAAATATTTATATCCCAAGGAGTACGAAAGATTAAAAATAGAGGTAGAAAAAAGGGTAAAAGAAGCTCAAGAATATGTAGAAAATGTCAAAAAAATTTTAGAAGAATTATTGGAAAAAAATAATATTAAAGGGAAAGTTCTTGGAAGAGTAAAACATCTTTATAGTGTATATAAAAAACTGCAAAAATACAATCTTACTATTGATGAATTAGATCAAATTTATGATTTAATTGGGTTTAGAATTATTGTTAATACAGTAGAAGAATGTTATAAAACCTTAGGTTTAGTACATACACTTTGGACACCTATTCCCGGCAGATTTAAAGACTATATAAGTCTTCCTAAACCTAATATGTATCAAAGTTTACATACAACAGTTCTTGGTCCAAACAGTAAAAAAATAGAAATCCAGATTAGAACTGAATACATGGATAGAGTTGCTAATGAAGGAATAGCTGCACATTTTCTTTATAAAGAAGGGATTTTTACTTCTAAGCAGGGACATTATAAATATTTAGAATGGTTAAGCAAATTAATTGAGTTACAAAAGGAACTTAAACATCCCAGAGAATTTTTAGAATCTTTAAAACTTGATTTATTTCCTGACGAGATATATGTATTTACACCTAAAGGAGATGTGATTGTTTTACCAGTAGGTGCTACCCCTCTTGATTTTGCATATGCTATACATACTGAAATTGGTAATAGATGTGTTAGAGCTTTTGTAAATGATAAATTGGTTCCGCTTGATTATAAACTTAACACAGGAGATATAGTTAAAATAGAAACATCTCCTTACCAAAAACCGAGTAGAGATTGGCTTAAAATTGTTGTTACAGGAAGAGCGAAAAGTAGGATAAAACAATGGTTTAAAAGAGAAGAAAAAGAAAAATTAATTAACTTAGGAAAAGAGCTTTTAAATAAAGAATTAAAAAAATATAAAACTTCTTTAAATACGTTTATTCAAGAAATAGATAAAAATTCTTCTTTTCTTGAAAATTTTAAAATAAATACCTTAGATGAATTATTTTATCAAATAGGTAGTGCAAAAGTTTCTGCTAAGAATGTAGCAAGAATTTTTGCGGAAAAGACAGGAAAATTTATTTCTGAAGAGGAATTAATAGAAAAAATTCCTAAGGAAGCTCCTAAAGAAAAAATATTCTTAGAACCTACAAAAGATATAATTGTAGTTGAGGGAACAAAGGATGTTCTATTTCATTTAGCTCAATGTTGTAAGCCCATCCCTGGAGATGAGATAATTGGTTATATTACTAGAGGAAAAGGTATTTCAGTTCATCGCATCGATTGCCCAAATTTAAAAGATCTTGATTCTGAAAGATTTGTAGAAGTAAGATGGGGAAGGTATGATAATCGAACTTATCCAGTTCATTTATATATAATTTGTTTAGATAGAAAGGGGTTACTTGCTAATATTTCTTCAGCTATTGCAGCTGCAGAAAGCAATATATTAAAAGCAGAAGTAAGAACTACTTCGGATAAAAAAGCCTTCTTTGAATTTTATATAGAAGTGAATAACAAAAATCATTTAGATAAAATTATTTCTAATATATATAAAATAGAAGGTGTTTTAAATATAGAGAGAAGACTTGGCTAACTAACCGCTTTTTGAACCTTTCCTGCTTTTAAACAGCGAGTACAAATTTTCATTCTCTTTACTCTACCGTCTGGTAATTTTACTCTTACTTTTTGAATATTAGGATGCCACCATCTAGTAGATTTTTTTGCAGAATGGCTAATTTGATTTCCTGCATGAGGTTTTTTCCCACATATTTCGCAAATTTTAGACATTATTATTAGCCCCCTTTTAAATTACTTAAAAAGACTCAAATAATATATTCCAAAGTTTTTAAATTTCAACCTTTACTTTTTATTAAAATTGGTTTTTAATTTTTAAAATTTAGATAAGAATATGAAGTACATAAAAAATTTACTTAACCTTTTCTTAATAAGTATTAGTTTTAATTTATTGCTTTTTAGTAATTGCATAGCGAATGAGATAAAGTTATTTTATGAAATTTATTATGGTCCTTTTAAAGTAGGAGAGTCTGAAATCCAGATAACCCCTTCAAAATACACTGCTATTGTATATAGTGTAGGTTTAGCAAAATCAATTTTCCCTTTTTATGCAAAATGGGAAACTTGGATAGATAAGAATGGATATCCCCAAAAAGCAATTATTTATTCAAATGAAAAAAGAAAAGAAAGAAAAAGATTAATTTATTTTAAAAAAGAAGAAAATAAAATTGTATATCAAAAACTTTTACCTAATTGTGAAGAACCTGAAAATATTTTTTTAGAATTTCCTATATATGATGAGCTATCCTCTTTTATTGCCTCATTTTATATAAACTATAATATTTATCCCCAAATAAGGTTACCACTTTTTATTAAAAAGAAGAAAGAATATGTAAAAATCAAATTTAAAGAAAAAAAAATTTGCGAATTAGAAAAAGAAAAAAAGGAATGTCTATATATTGAAGTTTATCTACCTAAAAAAAGTGAATTGCTTGAAAGAGCTTCAGAAGTAGAAATATTATTATTAAAAGATAAAAAAGTGCCTTTAGAATTAAGAGGGAAATTGCCTATTTTTGGTAGCTTAGTAGGAAAATTAAGAAAAATAGAAACTTTTTAACTAAGTTGAACGATTTTACCAAAAGGTGGAATTTGTATTTCCTCAAATTTTTCTTTGAAATTTTCTAACAATAGGTTTTTAAAAATTTCCATTTTTTCAGGTTCTCCGTGAACTAAGAAAAGTTTTTTAACTTTTTCAAATTTAGAAATCCAATCTATCAACTCATTTTGTCCTGCATGGGAGGAAAATCCATTTATAGTATAAATACTTGCTCTTACAGGAATTTCTTCTCCAAATAAATGAATTTTTTCAGCTCCATCAATAATATTTCTTCCAAGAGTTCCTTTAGGTTGAAATCCAACAAAAACAAGGCTACATTCTTCTCTCCACAAATTATATTTTAAATGATGAAGAATTCTTCCCCCGGTAAGGGTTCCGTTCCCTGCAATAATAATGGCTCCTGATTTAATGTTATTTATAGCTTTTGATTCTTCTACTTCTTCTGTTAATACTAAATAGGGAAAATCAAAAGGATCTTTTTGGGTTAAAAGATTAAAGGTTTCTTCATCAAAAAATTCAGGATTATCTCTAAAAATTTTAGTTGCTTTTATAGCTAAGGGGCTGTCAAGAAAAACTTGACATCTGGGAAGTTTCCCCTCTTCATAGAATTCTCTTAATATATAAAGAAGTTCTTGTGCTCTTTCTAAGGCAAACGTTGGAATAAGAACATTCCCTCCCTTTTCAAAAGTTTCTAAAATAGCTTGCAAAAATTCTTGTTTGGATTCTTCAAAAGATTTGTGATTTCTATCAGCATAGGTAGTTTCAATAAATAAAAAGTCAGTTTGAGAGGGATAAGTAAAATCTCTCACTATAGGTTTATTCTTATTTCCTAAATCTCCAGAAAAAGTTATTTTTTGATGTGTTTTCAGATCTTCAATTTCTATAAAAGCTGACCCGAGGATATGTCCAGCATCTTTAAAAGTTACTTTAATATTATCTTTTAAAAGCAAAGGAGTATCATAAGGAACAAGTATTTTAAAATAATTAAAGCTTTCTATTACATCATATTCTTCATAAAGAGGGGGTGGAGGAGGATTTAGTCCCTTTCTTATGGATTTTTTATAAAGAGTTTTATAATGTTCTTTCATAACTTTTGCTGCATCAAGCAACATAATTTTTGCAATTTGAGATGTAGGTTTGGTGCAAATAATTTTTCCTCTAAATCCTTCTTTTACTAAAAGAGGAAGTCTTCCGCAGTGATCTATATGAGCATGGGTTAAAATTAAATAAGAAATTTTTTTAGGATCAAAAGTAAATTCTAAATAATTTTTTTCACTTTCTAATCCTTGAAATAATCCACAATCTACCAAAATTTGAGTGTCTCTAATATTTAGTAAAAAACAACTTCCTGTAACACCTTGCGCTCCNCCATAAAATCCTACAGATATTTCCATGTTCTAAAACTCCTTATTAAAGTTTTTACAAATTTAGTCTATAAGNATGGGTATAAATATTACATCTATTTCCTCTTAAAAAACCAATAATTGTTAATCCTATTTTTTCTAGCTAATTCAATAGCTAAGGATGTGGGAGCACTTCTGCTTACAATAATAGGTATTTTCCATCTACCAGCTTTTAACACCATTTCAGAGGATATTCTTCCGCTTACTAAAAGTATTTTATCCTTTAATGATATTTTATTTAAAAATGCATAACCTATAACTTTATCTACTGCATTGTGTCTTCCTATATCTTCTGNAAGAAAAATAATTTTTTCTTTTTCAGCAAGTCCTGCATAATGGACACATCCTGTGCTTTTATATAATTCTGATTTTTTTTGAAAATCTTTAAAGAGTAAAAAGAGATTTTCTATTTCAATTTTAAAATTATCTTTATAACCTTCTGGTAACTCATTAATAAAGCTAAAAGAAGACATACAACCCGAAGTTAAAGTTTTTCCATTTAGATTTAAAGGACCAGATGAATAAATTTTTACTTTTATTTCTTCTTTTTCTTCAATAATTTCAATTTCTTGAGGACAAAAATTTTCTTTTATTATATTTTCAGTCAGGATGTAACCTACTACCAATTCTTTTATATGTAAGGGTGTAGCAGAAAGAGAGATTATCTCTATATCATTTACCAAAATTTTTATCTTTGTTTCTATAGCTATAGAATCTTCTAAAGATTGAATAATATTCTCCTTAACTTTAATAATTTTTCGGGAAATAACAGGACTCATTTATTGAAATAATTATCTAACTGTTACTGCTAAAATCTGTTTTAGGGTTGTTTCTCCCTTTAAAACTTTTAATATCCCGTCTTGTTTAAGTGTAAGAAATCCCTTTTGCATAGCTAAATCTCTAATTTCATTAGCAGGGGCATTTTTAATAATGAGTGATTTTAATTCATCATCAGGGATTAATAATTCATGTATAGCAAATCTTCCTTTAAATCCTGTATAATTACATTCAGAACACCCTACAGGTTCAAAAAAGGTTGCATTTTCTATTATTTCATCTGTAAGAGGTTTAACAGGATGATATCCATATTCTCTTTTAATTCTTTCTATTTCATTTTTATTAGGTTTGTAAGGTTTTTTACATTTTTTGCATAATCTTTTAGCTAATCTTTGAGCTAAAATTCCTAATAGGGCATCTGCAAAATTATAAGGATCTATTCCCATATTAAGAAGTCTTGTAATAGTCTCGGGAGCACTATTGGTATGAAGAGTTGTTAATACTAAATGTCCTGTTAAAGAGGCTTCTATTAAAGTGTGGGCAGTTTCTTGATCTCTTGTTTCTCCTATCATAATAATATCTGGATCGGCTCTTAAAAAGGCTCTAAAAACTCTTGCAAAAGTTAATCCTATTTTAGGATTTACCTGAACTTGTCTCAATCCTTCTTGGACAATTTCTACAGGATCTTCAGCAGTCCAGATTTTTTTATTAGAATTATTTAAATATTTTAAAGCTGCATGTAAAGTAGTTGTTTTTCCCGATCCAGTAGGACCAACCACTAATATTAATCCATAAGGATAGTCTAATATCTTTTTAAAATTTTTATAATTCTCATCTGTTAAATCTAATTCTTCTAACTCTCTAAATTCTATTCCCCCAAGAATTCTCATAACTACATCCTCATTATTTTCAATAGTAGGAACGGTAACAACTCTTATTTCAAAAGTTTTTCCTTCTTTAGTTTTAAATTTAATTTTTCCATCTTGAGGAAGTCTTCTTTCAGCAATATCGAGATTAGCCATAATTTTAATACGGGAAATTACAGGTCTTTTTTGATGTTCTGGAATAGTGGCATAAACAAAACATTCTCCATCAACTCTAAATCTTACTTGTAATCCTTTTTTATCTATCAAACTTTCCCAATGAATGTCTGAGGCACGCATTTTGTAAGCTTCTTCAATGATTTTATTTACCAATTGAACAATTGCACTATCAATTAAAGTCTCTTCCTCAATTTCTTCTTCTCTTTCTTCTACAGGTTCTACTTCAAAGTCAAATTCAGATATATAAGGGGAAGTGGAGGAATAATACATTTCTAAGGCTTCCATAAGGTCTTCTTTAATAGTGAAAGCTAATTGTACATCAGATGAGNGAATTTGAAGTATTCTTTTAACTTTTTCTATAGTATCTATATCCTCAGGATTATAACATACAAGGTATATAGTTTTCCCAGCTTGGAAAGGAATACAAAGAGTATTTAAAAAGAAATCTTTTTTGATAGTTAATACTTGAGGGATTTTTTTAAATTTTTTTAAATCTGTAATTTCAAAAACAGGTATCTTATAAAAATTTTTTATAGAGTCTAAAATTTCTTTTTTATGGATCTTAAAATTTTCCATTATTATAGCTTCTATGCTTTTATTGGTTTCCAAAGACTGATAGTATATTTTTAAAAGGTCATCAAAGGAAAGATTAGTTCTTTTAAGTATATCTTTTAATCTTTCAAAAATTTTTAATGTCTTTATTTTTTCAATTTGATCTAAATATTTAAAGCTTGAAGTTAAGAGAAATAATTTCTTGTACAATTCCAAGGCTTTATTAAATTCATAAAGTTTTTCGCAAATATGAGCAGCTTTTTCTAAAAGAAAAATTTCAATATCCTTAGGTATTTTTCTATTTTGGAGAACATCTAAAATAATTTCTAATATTAGATAAAGTTGAGGTGTTTTAGATTCTAATTCCTCTATAGTATTTTTTATAACTTCTAAATTTGAAAGGTTCGAATTAATGAAAGTTTTTAAATTTCTTATTTGCATATCCATAATTTCATTTTAGTAAATATTTATAAAAAGGCAATATTTTTGACAAATTTTAGACTTTAAAATTAAGAATAAAATTGTTAGGATATATTTTTATAAATTTTTTAAAAAATAATAAAAAAAGAATGAAAAAACAAAAAAAATTTTTAGAATTTAAAGAACCTTTCGAAATAATTAATGATTTTAGTTCTTGACTTAAAGATGGACAATTATAAAATAGATTTATCAATAAAAATAAAGAGGAGGTAATTATGAGTGAAGTAAAAAAACATGATACTCCAATGGTTGATGAGCTTAAGAAAGGTCCTTGGCCAAGTTTTGTAGATGATATCTATACCTATGCTGAAAAACACAAAAAACAGGCTTGTTTTGACATTATGGGGCAGTTAGAGTTATCTTATAAGCACAAGGAGACTCATTGGAAACATGGTGGAATTGTTGGAGTTTTTGGTTATGGAGGAGGGGTTATTGGAAGATATTCTGACCAGCAAGAAATGTTTCCTGCTATATGGGCATTTCACACCATTCGTGTGCATCAACCAGCTGCAAAATGGTATCATACTTCAGCTTTGAGAAAATTGTGCGATATGTGGGATCATCGTGGTAGTGGAATTGTTAATTTTCATGGTTCAACAGGCGACATAATTCTTCTTGGAACAGTAACAGATCAATTAGAATATATTTTTTATGATCTTACCCATCAGCTTAACTGGGATTTGGGAGGATCTGGTTCTAATATGAGAACTCCTGCGTGCTGTATGGGATATTCTCTTTGTGAATGGTGTTTATTTGATGTCCAAGAAATGGATCATGAATTAAGTATGGCATTTCAAGATGAACTTCATCGTCCAGCATTTCCATATAAATTTAAACTCAAATTTTCAGGATGTCCTCTTGATTGTGTAGCAGCTGTTGCAAGAGCAGACCTTTCATTTATTGGAACATGGAGAGATGATATAAGAATTGATCAAGAAGCAGTAAGAGCTTATGTAGGTGGTGAGATTCCACCTAATGCAGGTGCTTTTTCTGATAGAGACTGGGGTCCTTTTGATATTAAAAAAGAAGTAATTGATCTTTGTCCAACTCAGTGTATGTATTGGGATGAAAAAGAAAAGAAACTTTATATTAATAATAAAGAATGTAATAGATGTATGCACTGTATAGCTGTTATGCCTGAGGCTTTGAGACCAGGGGAAGATACTGGAGTTTGTATTTTAATTGGAGCAAAATCAGTTATTTTAGAGGGAGCACAGCTCTCAACTATCCTTATTCCTTTTATGAAAACTGAACCTCCTTATGATGAAATTAAGGATTTAGTTTATAAAATTTGGGATTGGTGGATGGAAAATGGTAAAAACCGTGAAAGAGTGGGAGAACTAATTCAGAGAGTTGGATTAAATAGATTTTTAGTTGATGTTATGGGAATTGAGCCTATACCTCAACATATTCTTATGCCTCGTGTTGATCCTTATATCTTCTGGAGAGAGGAAGAGGTTCCTGGTGGTTGGACAAGGGATCTTGCAGAATTTAGAAAACGCCACCCTGCTTAATTAAGAGATTTAAAAATTTAAAAAATTAAAATAAAAAGGAGGGAGTTATGGCTTTAGAAAAATTAAAAGAACTTGATCCTATATATCAAAAGCCTTATGATCCGGAATTAGCACCCAAATTATATAATCCTCAGAAACCTATGGAAAATAGAATTACAGATATTGGACCTCCCTATTTCTGGCAGTTCATGCCACCTATTGTTCAGAAAAATTTTGGAAAGTGGAAATCTCATCAAATTATTCAACCTGGAGTAATAAAGAGAGTTTCCGAAACAGGAGATGTTATTTATGTAGTAAGATGTGGAACTCCAAGATTAGAAACAACTGACTATATAAGAGAAATCTGTGAAATTGCTGATAAATATTGTGGCGGTTATGTACGTTGGACTACAAGAAATAATGTCGAATTTGTTGTAGATTCAGAAGATAAATTAAAAGCACTTCTTGAGGACTTGAAAAATAGAAAACATCCTAATGGTTCTTATAAATTTCCTATTGGTGGGACTGGAGCAGGAGTAAGCAACATTGTTCATACTCAAGGTTGGATACATTGTCATACTCCGGCTATTGATGCTTCAGGAATTGTAAAAGCGTTAATGGATGAACTTTTTGAATATTTTGGTTCTCACAAGCTACCTGCTAAAACAAAACTTGCTCTTGCTTGTTGTTTAAATATGTGTGGAGCTGTCCATTGTTCTGATATTGCTATTGTAGGAATTCATAGAAAACCTCCATTTGTAGAAGATGAAAGATTAGAAGCCGTTTGTGAAATACCTTTAACTATTGCATCATGCCCCTTAGGAGCTATTAGACCAGCAACGGTTGAAATTGATGGAAAGAAGAAGAAAACAGTAAGAGTTAATGTAGAGCGTTGCATGTTCTGTGGGAACTGTTATACCATGTGTCCAGCTATGCCACTTGCTGATGGAGAAGGAGACTGTATTACTATAGTAGTTGGTGGAAAGGTATCTAATAGAATTTCTCCACCCAAATTTTCAAGAGTTGTCCTTAGTGGAATTCCTAATGAGCCACCTCGTTGGCCAACTACTGTAAAATGGATGAAACATATTCTTGAAGTATATGCTAAGTATGCAAGAAAATATGAAAGAGTTGGTGACTGGATCCAAAGAATTGGCTGGGAAAAATTCTTTGAATTAACTGATATCCCCTTCACTGAAAAATGTATTGATGACTATAGATTAGCTTATGTTACCTATAGAACTACTACTCAATTTAAGTTCACAAAACATGTAAAAACCAAGTTAGAAGATTATTATATTCAAAAATAAATAAAAAGAGGTGAGAAGGAATGACAAAAGAAGAACTTAAACAAAAGATTTTACAAGTTATAGAAGAAAAGGTTAAAAAGGGTGGGAAAACCAAAGTTTATTTAAAAGATATTCAAAGAGAACTCCCAGATGTTAGTCCTCGTGATATAAAAAATGCTGCCAATGAATTAGTGAGAGAAGGAAAACTTGAATACTTTTCTTCAGGAAGTACAGTATTATTTGGGATACCAGGTGTAGGGATTGGAGTAGAAACGGCTTTTAAGAAAGAGGAAACAGAAGAATAAGTTATTTTCTTAAAATTTTTAAAAGTTTTTAAGGGGGGTTAACCCCCCTTTTTTTATTTTAAAAACTTTTTAAAAAGTTCATAAAGTTCAGGATAAAAGGTCTTTAATAGTTTAAAAAGTCTTTTTTCTGCTATAACAATATATTTTTCAAACCATACTTTACCTGTATGAGATAATTTACAATAAGCTGCTAAAGCTTGCATCAAACGAATAATTCCTAAAAATTTAAATTCCTCTAAAAATTCATTTTCTGGATATTCATTTAAACTTAAGTAATATTTTAGAAAATTTTCTAAAAGCTTAGGATCCTCAAAATGATTGACATAGGGATCAAATAAAAGAGAGGCTAAATCATAAGAAGGAGGGCCTAATCTTGCTCCTTGAAAATCTATAACAAATATTTGATCATTTTTAATCATTAAGTTTTTACTTTGAAAATCTCTATGCATGACCACTTTAAAAGTAAAATTACTTTTTTCTTTAGCCCAATTAAAAACCTCTTCAATAAAGAAAGGGTCTAACTTTAGATTTTTATATTTTTTAAGATACCAATCAAAAAAATAATTTATCTCCTTTTCCCATATAAAATTAAAATCATAAATAGGAGTATCTAAAGTAGAATTTATAGGAAAAGAAGAAGCAAGTTTTTGGATTTTAACCAGTATCTCTAAAGCTTTATAATAAAAGGGGAAAGGATTTTTGATATCACAAAGTTTAAGATCTCCCAAATCTTCTATTAATAAAATCCCACTTTCTTGATCCCAAAATTCAATTTTTGGAACAGATATGCTATTTTTATAAAAAAAATTTCCTAATTCATAATAAGCTTTAGCCTCTTTCAATCCATAAGAACCTTCTTGAGGAAAAATAAGGATTAGAGAAGAATTTTCGAAATATAAACGAAAAAATTTTCTATTTGATCCATCTCCTCTTAAAGGTTCTATTTTTTTAGGATAAATTTTAAAATTTTTCAAAAATTCTAATAAAATTTTTATATTAAAATTCATATTAAAACTTGACCTTCGTATACACCAGATTTAATATATGCTCCTTTCCAGGTTACTACTTTTGATAATTGAGTATTTGCCTCAATAAAAGTTTCCTCTTCAATATATACCCAATCTTTGAATACTACATTATTTCCTATTTTTTTTGTTTTAACTACAATTGGTTCAGAATAAAAAAGCTGTTTCTGGGATATTAATTTTCTTTATAAGTATATCCTCATGAGCTTTAAGATAATTTCTAATATTTCCTATATCTTTAAAATAGGAATCATTTTCTATATAAGCAGAAATTTTAATACCTTGTTTTATTAAATTTTGATATATTTCTATAAGATCCTTTTTAAAAGGAAAATATCTGATTATTTGAGGATCTATTATTTGGATTCCTGCAAAGGTAAAATTATTTTCTTTTTGATTTCTAAAAGAAATAATTGTACTAAAGTTAATATCAACTTCAACATTATTATTTTCTCCTTTGTATAATACCATAACAATAGGGCTAAAAGATTGATTAAAAAAGTGAAAAAGTTTTTTAAAATTAAAATTTGTAAGGATGTCGGAATTTATAATTAAGGTTTCCTTTTTAAAGAAATTTTTAGCATTTATTATAGCACCTCCTGTTCCCATGAGCTCTCTCTCTTCAAAAATCCTTATTTCTATTTGTGGATTTTTCTCTTGATAAGATTTAAGGAAATTTATGAGTTTTGTTTTTTAAATGAAAAGTATTTATTCCTATAAAAGTTATGCCTAAATTTTTAAGTTGATCCAAAATAATTTCAATTACTGGTTTTCCTAAAATTGGGAAAAGAGGTTTAGGTAAAATATTAGTATAAGGTAAAAGACGAGTGCCTTTTCCCTGCAGAAAGAATGAAAGCTTGCACTTAAATTTAAGCTTCTTTAGAAGAACTTTTTTTCAACTGAAGAAGGAGATGTGGTTTCTGTTTTTTTATTTTCTAATTTTTCAAGGTCTTCTTTTACATCTGCACTTTTTAAAGCCTCTTTAAAAGAACGTATACCTTTTCCCAAACCAGCACCAACTTTCAAGGTAGCCTTTTTGCACCGAAAATTAAAAGAGCCAAAAAAAGAATGATAAATAATTCCTGACCTCCTAAATGTGGAAACATATTAACCTCCCTTTTTTTTGAATTCTCCTGATCTTACTAAAAGTATACCTACTTCATAAAGAAGTGTCAAGGGGATAGCTAAAAGAATTTGATTTAAAGGGTCAAAACCTGAGGTTAAGATAGCAGAAATAAAAAAAGATAGAATAATAGCATAGGGTCTAAAGTTTCTTAATTGTTCAGAGGTAACTAAATCTAATTTGGAAAGAAGAAATAAAAAAGAAGGAATTTGGAAAAGTACCCCAAAAATAATAAAAATTTTCAAAACAAAAGATATATATTCATTTAAAAAAGGTTTGCAGACTAGAAATTTTTCTCCAAAAGAATATAAAAATTTTAAAATAGCTGGAAGGAAAATATAATAAGCTAATAAATCTCCTACTAAAAAAGAGAAGCAGGTTAAAAAGATAACACTTCTTATCCATTTTTTTTCATAGGGATAAAGGCCAGGAGCTACAAATAGCCATACTTGATAAAAAATGTAGGGGCTTGAAATTATAAATCCTACAATGATAGATAATTTTATATAAACCACAAATACTTCTGGAAAAACTCTAAAAAAAACCTTAGACTTAGGAGAAATAACTTTATATAAAGGAGATAATAAAAAATTAATTATATGTTCTGCAAAAAGATAAGAAACAATTGCACCTATTACCCAACCAATAAAAGATTTAATTAAACAACCTCTTAATTCAATAAGGTGGTCTATAAGTGTTTGTTTTTTCTCTTCTTCTATTTTTTCATGCATTTATTAATTCTTCCATAGTTTTAGCTATATTTTCAGGATTTAGACCAGATAATTTAAATAGCTCCTTTGGGCTTCCAGAAGAAAGAGGGCCTTTTAAACCTAAAAGTTTAAGTTTAACAAATTTTTCTTTTAAGGCAAAAAAGGAAGCTATTTTATTTCCTAAACCAGTTTCTACATAATGATCCTCTACTACCACTATATTTTTAAATTTTGAAGCTTCTAAAAGGTCGTCTTCAGGGAAAGGTTTTATGGAGGCTACATTTAATAAAGAAACTTCAATACCCTTGTTTTTAAGAATTTCCAAAGCAGAAAGAGCATAATGACACATAGTTCCATAAGTAATGATTACACCTTTATTTCCTTTTCTTATCCAGTCAGCTTTTCCTGGAACAAACTTATAATTTTCATCAAAATAAGGTGTATTATCTTCTTTAGTTATAATAGGAACTTTTGATCTTCCCATACCAACAAAAATATTGCCAGGTCTTTTAGCAATAAATCTTATTATATGATCTGTTTGATTAGGATCTGCAGGTATATATATTTCAAAATCTGGAAGATTAAATAAAATTCCTAAATAATCTATGCATTGATGAGTAGGACCGTCTTCGCCTACATCAGCTCCTAAATGTGTAGATACAACCTTTAAAGCAGTCTTATTAAGAGAATTCAATCTCATTTGATTATAAACTTCATCAATTGCGAATACACCAAAGGTTGAGAAAAATACTAAAAATCCCTCTTTAGAAAGAGCTCCAGATACCGAAGCAGTATGATGTTCTTGAATGCCAGATTCAAAGAAAGCTGAAGGAGAAATTTTTTTAAATTCCTCCCATTTTTACAGAGCTTTCTAAATCACAGGTCAATCCTAAAATTTTAGGAGGTTTGCCAGGAAGATTGTTTTTTTCTGCTAACCTTAAAAGTGCATTTCCGTAAGCACTTCTGCAATCAGTTTTAGTTTCAGAAGAATAGATAGTGGGTTCTGGAATTTCTATTTCAACTGGAAGAGGATCATGTGGTTGATGAGGAAAAGAAACTATCCAATTTTTTCTTTTTTCTTTAAGAATATCTAATTCCTTAGGATCAAATCCTAATTCTTCTAAAGCTTTTTTTGCCAAATCCTCTGGAAGAGCCATTCCATGCCATTTTGGATCGTTTTCCATAAAGGAAATACCTTTTCCCATTTTAGTATGAGCTAAAATAGCAGTTGGATTTTTTGGGGTTCTCTACTTCTTTATTTAATACTTTTTTCAAGGCTTTAAATATTTCAGAATAATTATGTCCATCTATTTCTATTACATTCCAAGCAGTTGCCAATATTTCTTCCTTAATTTTTTGGGGCATTACTTTTGATATATCACCGCCAATTTGAAGTTTGTTATAATCAATTAAAACAATCAAATTATCTAATCCAAATTTTACAGCCCAACGTCTTGCTTCAATAACCTGCCCTTTTTGTTGCTCACCATCTCCCATCAAACAAAAAACTTTATTATTAAGCCCTTTTAATTTAATAGCTTTAGCCATTCCGCAGGCAGCTGAAAGTCCTTGCCCTAAGTTTCCGGTATTCCACTCTACTCCAGGAACTGCCTGTTCTACATGTCCAGCAAAAGCAGATCCAGCCCTTCTAAATTCCATTAAAAAAGGCTCTTCAGGGAAAAAACCATATTCACAAAGAACACTATATACTCCTGGACTGATATGTCCATGACTTATAACGATTCTATCTCTATTTTCGGCTCTTGGATTTTTAGGATCAACTTTTGCAATCCCATATATAACTAAAAGCATACTTAAAGATGAAAGAGAACCACCTGGATGTCCACTACCTGCTAAAGTAGTAGCTAATATAATTCTTCTTGCACACCTTTTAAAAGCATCTTCCAAAGCTTGTAATTCTTCTTTTGATAGATCCTCTTTATTAATATCTAATCTTATCATAAAAAATCCTCCTTTTTGATTTAGAAAAGTTAAAAGACATTTATAACTTGTTAAAGGGAAAAATCAAGATGAAAATTAAGAAAAAATTTATGAACTTTTCTTTTCTCTTCTCATAGCTATGATTCCAGTTCTTGCAATTTCTTTAATTCCTATTGGTTTTAAAAGTTCTATTACTGCTTGGAGTTTTTCCCTATCTCCTGTGACTTCAATTATATAACTTCGTGGACTTACATCTACGATTTTACATCTAAAAATTTCACATATTCTAAAGATTTCTTCTCTATAATCTTTTTCTGCCCTTACTTTTATTAAAGCCATTTCTCTTTCTACATAGTCTTTTTCTTCTGTAACATTTACTACTTTATATACATCTATAAGTCTTCTTAATTGTTTTATAATTTGTTCAATAATAAATTCATCTCCATGGGTTACTAAAGTTAAATGAGAAAGGGTAGGATCTAATGTTTCAGCAACACAAAGACTATCAATATTAAACCCTCTTCCACTAAAAAGACCGGCAATCCTTGCTAATGCACCTGGAGTATTTTCTACTAAAACTGAAAGAGTATGTCTTTTTTCCTCCATGCTTTTTACCTCCTCTTATATCTATACTAAGATCATTTCAGTAGTTGCTTTTCCTGCAGGAACCATAGGGAAAACATCTTCTTCTGGAGCAATGTGAACATCTAATATTGCTAAAGTATCCATACTTAAAATTTTTTTTAGAGCTGGTTCAACTTCTTGTGGTTTAGTTATTTTCATTCCCGCTGCTCCATAAGCCTCAGCTAATTTAACAAAATCTGGTAATACATGAAATTTTACATGGGAATATCTTTTTCCATAAAACAATTCTTGCCATTGTCTTACCATTCCCAAATATCCATTATTGAGAATAATTATCTTAATAGGTAATCTTTGTTCCATAGCAGTTGCTAATTCTTGAATATTCATCTGAATAGACCCATCTCCTGCAATATCTATTACTAATTTATCAGGATTTCCCATTTTAGCTCCAATTGCTGCTGGGAATCCAAATCCCATGGTTCCTAAACCACCAGAAGTGATAAGAGTTCTTGGATATTTAAATTTATAATATTGAGCAGTCCACATCTGATTTTGTCCAACTTCGGTAGCAATAATTGCTTCTCCTTTTGTTAATTCATAGAGTTTTTCTATTACAAATTGAGGTTTTATATAATTAGGATCATTTTTATAAGATAAAGGATATCTTTTCCTCCATATCTCAATTTGTTCCCACCAATCTTTAAATCTTTCTTTCCAATATTTTTTAGGTTTACCAGCATTTTTTATAATATTTAAAAGACATGTTAATGCTCTTTTACAGTCACCAACTATGGGTACATGCACTTTAACATTTTTTTGGATAGAAGCAGGATCTATATCAATATGAATAATTTTAGCTCCAGGAGCAAAAGCATCTACTTTACCTGTTACACGATCATCAAATCTTGCTCCAACAGCCAATAAAACATCACAATTAGCTACAGCCATATTAGCATAATAAGTACCATGCATACCAAGCATTCCAAGAGATTGTTCATGATCACCAGGAAATGAACCTAACCCCATAAGAGTCATAGTAACAGGGAGATTTAAAGTTTCTGCTAATCTAATTGCCTCATTGGATGCACCAGAAGAGATAACACCACCTCCAAGAAGCAAAACTGGTCTTTCAGCTTGTTCAAGAAGGGAATACGCTTTTTCTACTTGTTTAATATGTGGATCATAAACAGGATTATAGCTTCTTAAACTTATTTCTTCTGGATAATCAAATTCTCCTTTGGCTTGTTGAATATCCTTAGGCAAATCAACAACTACAGGTCCAGGTCTTCCAGTACTTGCAATATAGAAAGCAGCCTTTAAAATTCTTGGTAAATCTTCAATTCTTTTAACTAAAAAATTATGTTTAGTAATAGGTCTTGTTATTCCCGTAGTATCAACTTCTTGGAAAGCATCATTTCCAATAAGTTTTGTAGGTACCTGTCCAGTAAACACTACTATAGGAATTGAATCCATATAGGCTGTAGCTATACCAGTTACAGTATTTGTTGATCCTGGTCCAGAAGTAACTAAAACAACTCCTACTTTGCCAGTAGATCTAGCGTATCCATCAGCAGCATGGGTAGCTCCTTGTTCATGTCTTACAAGAACATGTTTTATTTCGGGTGTTTTATAAAGTTCATCATAAATATCAATTACTGCTCCACCAGGATATCCAAAGATCACTTCTACCTTTTCTCTTTTTAAAGCTTCAATTACCATTTGAGCCCCTGTCATTATTTTACCCAATTTTAAACCCCTCCTTATTTTTGGAATTTTAAACTTTTTTAAATTTAAAAGTCTGGAACTTTAATCTATTTCTATTCCTTCGTATTTTTTAATTAACTTATAAATTTGCTCTTTTATATAGAGTTTTTCCCTTTTTAATTGTTTAACTTTTAATTCTTCTTCAGGTGTTAAATAATTCTTTTGGGATATTTGAGCTACCTCATTTTCTAATACCTGGTGTTTTTCAAATAAATCCCTTATATCTTCATATTTTTTACTGAATTTTCTAATTAACTCTTTATCCATTAAAATCCTCCTTCATAAGAATTTTCTATTTTTAACTATAATTATAATTAAATAAAAAAAAATTATTGCCAATTTGTGAAAAATTTCTCTTAATCTAAAAATTTTTGAAAATCACTTAGAAGACCCGGATAAAGCTCTAAGTATTTCTAAAGGTAAGGGGAACAATATAGTAGAATTTTTTTCTGTAGAAATTTCTGTTAAAGTTTGCAAATATCTTAATTGAAGAGTTATAGGATTTTGTGCCATAATTTGAGCAGCTTCAAGGAGTGTTTTTGCTGCTTGAAATTCTCCTTCAGCATTAATAATTTTAGCTCTTCTCTCCCTTTCTGCTTCAGCTTGTTTTGCCATGGCTCTTTTCATTTCTTCAGGAAGGTCAATTTCTTTTATTTCAACTTTTGATACCTTTACCCCCCAAGGTTCTGTATCTGCATCCAATATTTCTTGTATTTTCATGTTCAATTTTTCTCTTTCTGCTAAAATTTCATCCAATTCAGCCTGTCCACATATGCTTCTGAGAGTAGTTTGGGCTAATTGACTGGTAGCATAGTGATAATCTTCAACTTGTAAAAAAGCTTTTTCTGGATCTAAAACCCTAAAATATACTACTGCACTAACTCTAATAGATACATTATCTCTGGTAATAACTTCTTGAGGAGGCACATCTAAGGTTACTATTCTTAAATCAAGCTTTCTCATTTTATCAATTACTGGGATTAATATAATTAAACCCGGTCCTTTTACTGCTAAAAATTTCCCTAATCTTAAAACTACAGCTCTTTCGTATTCGTTTATTACTTTAATAGAAGCCTGTAAAAATAAAATTAAAATGATTACTAAAAAAAGCAGTACTAAACTCATCTTTTTCCTCCAGCAAATTTTTAAAATTATTTTAATTATGAATAAGGTATTGGTCAAGGCAAAAAACAGGTTATAATTTTATAACAAATGAGTCACTTTCTATGGGATAAACTTATAAATTTAGAGTCTTTTCCCTTTAAAACCTCTCAACTCAAGGTAATTCAAACTCACATTTCTTATGTTTTTATAACAGATTATTTAGTTTATAAAATTAAAAAACCTGTCAATTTTGGTTTTCTTGATTTTACTACTTTAGAAAAGAGGAAATATTTTTGCGAAAGAGAAGTAGAACTTAATAGAAGGCTTTCTCCTGAAATTTATTTAGGTGTGGTCTCTGTAACTGAGAAAAATGGAAAGTTTCAATTTGAAGGAAGTGGAAAAGTAGTTGAATATGCTGTTAAAATGAAAAGACTCCCTGAAAATGGCATGATGAAGGAACTTCTTAAAAAGGGAGAGATCACAGAAAAGCATATAGATTTAATCGTAAATACTTTGGTTCCCTTTTATAAATCTGCAGAAACAGGAGAAAAAGTTAATCCTTATGGAAGTATAGAAACTATATTTTATAACACTAATGAAAATTTTGAACAAACAAAAAATTTTATAAATGTTGCTTTAACAGAAGAAAAATATACTCATATTATTAATTATAATAATAGCTTTATTGAACAAAATAAAAACCTTTTTGAAAAAAGAATAAAAGAGGGATTTATAAGAGATGGACATGGAGATCTTTATTCAGCTAATATCTGTTTTGATGATTTAAAAAAAGTTTATATATTTGATTGCATCGAATTTAATGAAAGATTTAGATGTGGGGATGTATGTTGTGATATTGCATTTTTAGCAATGGATTTAGATTATCATAGATATAAAAATCTTTCAGATTATTTTATTAAAAATTATGTCGAAAAAAGTAAAGATGAAGACATTTATAAGCTATTAGATTTTTATAAATGTTATAGAGCATATGTAAGAGGAAAAATAGGTTGTTTTACTTATGCATCTCCTGAAATCTCTGAAGAGGAAAAGAAAGAAGCCCTTGATTCTGCACGCAAATATTTTGATCTTGCCTATTACTATGCAGGAGGTATTCCTAAGATAATTATTTTTTTTGGACTTTCTGGAACTGGAAAAACTTTTCTTTCCCAAACTCTTTTAAAAAAATTGCCAGCTGTTTATTTAGCTTCTGATATAATTAGAAAGAATTTATTAAATCTCGATCCAAGTAAACATTATTATGCTCAATTTGAAAAAGGTATTTACTCTCCAGAGATAACGCTTAATACTTATGAAAAAATGATAGAGATGGCTGTAGAAGAATTATCTTATGGTAGAGATGTAATTATAGATGCTACTTTTAGAGAAAAAAAATTTAGAGATTTATTAAAAGAGAGATTAAAAAAAGTAAAAGCGAAGGTTTATTGGATATTATGTACTGCCGAAGATGAAGTAATTAAAGAAAGAATTTCAAAAAGACTCTTAGAAAATACTTATTCTGATGCACTTTGGGACATTTATCTTTCACAAAAACAAAAATTTATATTTCCAGAAGATTGTTCTCCTTTATTAGTCCTCAATACATCAGATTCTTTAGAAGATCTGTTAAACAAAATTTTTCAATTTTTAAAAAATTAAATTCTCTCCCCTTGTCTTTTAAAAAGAAATGATTATTTTTTCAGCTAAACATAAAATCTACTAAAAATTAATATCAAAGGGAGGTGGAGGTATGAAGATCAGACCTTTGCATGATCGTATTTTAGTTCAACGCATTGAAGAGGAACAAAGAACAGAATCAGGGATCATTATCCCAGACACAGCTAAAGAAAAACCGATTATGGGTAAAGTTATAGCTGTTGGAGATGGTAGATTGTTAGACAATGGTCAAAGACAACCTCTAACTGTTAAAGAAGGAGACAAAATTCTTTTCAGTAAATATGCTGGAACTGAAATTAAAATAAAAGGCGAAGAATATTTAATTATGAGAGAAGATGATGTTTTAGCTATTATTGAAGAATAAAAATAAAAAATTAAAAAAGGGGGGTTGTGAGATGGCTGCTAAGGAGATTATTTATGGAGCTAATACAAGAGAAAAAATTTTAAGAGGCGTTAATAAGTTAGCTGATGCAGTAAAAGTAACTCTTGGTCCCAAAGGAAGAAATGTTATTTTGGAAAGATCCTTTGGTTCTCCTTTAATTACAAAAGATGGTGTTACAGTAGCTAAGGAGATTGAATTAGAGGATAAGTTTGAAAATATGGGTGCTCAAATGGTAAAAGAGGTTGCTTCAAAAACCAGCGATGTAGCTGGTGACGGAACTACTACAGCTACAGTTTTAGCTCAGGCTATTTTTAGTGAAGGATTAAAGTTGGTTGCAGCAGGTATTAATCCAATGGCTATAAAAAGAGGTATCGATAAAGCTGTAGAAGTTGTAGTAAAAGAAATGGAAAAAATTGCCCAACCTTGTAAATCTCGTCAAGAAATAGCTCAAGTTGCAGCTATTTCTGCTAATAATGATATTACTATTGGTAATCTTATTGCTGATGCTATGGATAAGGTAGGAAAAGAAGGGGTAATTACTGTTGAAGAATCAAAAGGGCTTGAGACTTATTTAGAGGTAGTAGAAGGAATGCAGTTTGATCGTGGATATATTTCTCCTTATTTTATAACTGATGCTGAAAAAATGGAATGTGTTTTAGAAGATCCTTATATTTTAGTTTATGACAAAAAGATAAGCGCTATGAAAGATCTTTTACCACTTCTTGAGCAAGTAGCTCGTGCAGGTAAACCAATCTTAATTATTGCTGAAGATGTTGAAGGTGAAGCTCTTGCTACTTTAGTAGTTAATAAACTTAGAGGAGTATTACAGTGCTGCGCAGTTAAAGCTCCTGGATTTGGTGAAAGAAGAAAGGCAATGCTTCAGGATATTGCTATTTTAACTGGTGGAACTTTTGTTTCTGAAGAGCTTGGAATGAAACTTGAAAATGTTCAGCTTTCCGATCTTGGTAGAGCAAGAAGGGTTGTAGTTACAAAAGAAAATACTACTATTATTGATGGTGCTGGTAAGAAAGAAGATATAGAAGCTCGTATTAAACAAATTCGTGCTCAAATTGAGGAAACTACCTCAGATTATGATCGTGAAAAACTTCAGGAAAGACTTGCTAAATTAGTAGGTGGAGTAGCAGTTATTTATGTAGGTGCACCAACTGAAACAGAGCTTAAAGAGAAGAAAGCTAGAGTAGAAGATGCACTCAATGCTACTAAAGCTGCGGTAGAAGAGGGAATTGTTCCTGGAGGTGGAACTGTTTATATTAGATGCTTACCAGCTTTAGAAAACTTTAAATTAGATGGAGATGAACAATACGGTGTAGAGATTGTTAAAAAAGCTTTAGAAGCTCCACTTCGTCAAATAGCTTCTAATGCAGGATATGAAGGATCTATTATAGTAGAAAAAGTGAAAAATGAAAAAGGTTCCATTGGATTTGATGCAGAAACAGGAGAATTTAAAGATCTTGTTGCTGCAGGTATAATAGATCCTAAGAAAGTAAGCCGTTGTGCTTTACAAAATGCAGCATCTATTGCTGGATTACTCTTAACTACTGAGGCAATGGTTGCTGAGAAACCTAAGAAAGATGAAAAGGGTCCATCTATGCCACCCGGAGGAGAATTTTAAAGAACTAAGATAAAAGGGGGGCTTTTTAAAGCCCCCTTTTTATTTTTAATTCAAAAAATCCGCTAATCTAAAATCAATAATTTATCAATATTTTCTTGATCTTTCATTAATTTCGGCTTGTTTAAACCAAAATATGGATTATATTAAAATTAAATTGAAGAAAAAAAGCCACTATGAAAATATTAGAATTTTTATCCATAATAGGTTTTTTTCTTTTAGTAATGTTAGTTCCAACTTTATATAGTTCCGAAATAGATATAACTTCAGATAAAATGCAAGTATTTGAAAGTGAGGGAGTGGTTGTATTTACAGGAAAGGTCTTTGGGGTTAAAGGGGATTTAAAGGTTTGGTGTGATCAAATGTATGTATATTATACTACTACTCAACAAGGGAAAAAAGAAGTTAGTAAAGTTATTGCTTTAGGGAAGGTTATTATAGAAAAAGGAAAATGGAAAGCCTATGCCGGAAAAGCAGTTTATTTTAGAAATCAGGAAAAATTAGTACTGGAAGAAACACCTAAAGTTTGGCATGATAAAAATTTAGTAGAAGGAGACATTATAGTAATATATTTTAATGAAGATAAAAGTGAAGTTTTAGCTAAAGATCAAGGTAGAGTAAGGGCTCGTGTATATTTTGAATAAATTGAAAAATTTATGCTAAAAGCTGAAAATTTAAGAAAATCTTTTAAGAAAAGGTTAGTAGTTAAAGATGTATCTTTACAAATTCAACAAGGTGAGATTGTAGGACTCTTAGGTCCTAATGGAGCAGGTAAAACTACTTGCTTTTATATTATTGCAGGCTTCTTAAAACCAGATAATGGTCAAATTATCCTTAGGGAAGAACTTATTACTCATTTAGATGTAGCTGAAAGAGCAAAAAAGGGTATAATCTATTTGCCTCAAGAATCTTCAGTATTTAGAAAACTTACAGTAGCTGAAAATTTCAAAATTGTGTTAGAAAGATTTAAAAATAATTTAAAAATAATGAAAGAAAAACTTGAATATTATGTAGAATTGTTTGATCTTAAAGATATATTAAATCAAAAAACTTATACTCTTTCAGGGGGGCAAAAAAGAAAGGTTGAAATAGTAAGAGCCCTTTTAATTGAACCACAATTTATACTTTTAGATGAACCCTTTGCAGGAATAGATCCAATTGGTGTAGCACAGCTAAAAGAGATTCTTGAAACCCTAAAAAATGAGAAAATAGGTATATTAATTTCAGATCATAATGTAAGGGATACACTTAAAATCTGTGATAAAGGTTATGTAATTGCAAATGGAGAAATAATAGGAAAGGGGACTCCTGAAGAAATTTTAGAAAATGATTTGGTAAAGGAAAAATTTTTAGGTAAAAAATTTTTTATGTAAAAGCAAAAAATGATAGAGTTAAAAAACGAGTTAAAACTTAAGCCCCAGTTAATACTTACACCTCAGCTCAAGCTTGTTTTAAAGGTGTTACAATTAAATATCTTAGATTTACATAATTTTTTACTTCAAGAAGTTCAAACTAATCCCTTTTTAGAGCTTGAATATAAAGATCTTCCAGAAAGTAACTATATTGAAGAGAGTAATTTAGAGGAAATTAAACTTAAAGAAGAAATTAATTTCGAAGAAGAGCTTATAGATAAAAGATTTTATTTTGATAAAGAGCAACCAGAAGAAGATTGGAGTTTGGAAAAAACTCTTAAAGCTGAAGAAAAACTTATAGATTATCTTTTATGGCAAATTAATTTGAAAGAGCTTACACCTTTAGAAAAAAATATAGCCCATTATATTATTGGAAATTTAGATAATAAAGGTTATTTAAATATATCTTTAGAGGAAATTGCAAAAGAATTTAATGTTTCTTTGGAAAAAGTAGAAAAAATAAGAAATATTATAAAATTTCTTGATCCTGTAGGGGTTGCTTCCCTGAATTTAAAAGAGTGTTTGCTTACTCAACTTGAATTTATAGGATATGATAAAAGTTCAATGCCTTATATTTTAGTAGAAAAACATTTAGAAGAGATACCCAAGGGTATAGATTATTTCAAAAATTTATATGGATATAATGAAAAAGAAATTGAAAGTGCTTTAGAAGTAATTAAACAATTAGAACCTTATCCTGCAAGAAATTATTTTGATGTAAACACTCTCTATATAGAACCTGATTTAATTTTTTATAAGGAGGAAAATGAATGGAAAGTGGAAGTGGTAAAGGAGGGCCCGTTTATAGTTAGATTGAATAATTATTATAAGAATTTTTTAAAAAAGAAAAAAGATTTTGGTAATAATCCCGGAGTTAAAAAATTTCTTAAACAAAAACTTAAAGATGCTGAAGATCTTTTGAAAGCTTTAGATAGTAGATATTCCAATCTTTATAAGGTTGGAGAAGCTATTTTAAAATATCAAAAAGAATTTTTGGAAAAGGGAATAAAATTTTTAAAACCTTTAACTCTAAAAGATGTTGCAGAGGAAGTTCATTTACATGAATCAACTATTAGTAGAATTATAAACCAAAAATATGTTCAAACTCCCAAAGGATTATTTCCTTTAAAATTTTTCTTTTCTATAGGTTATAAAAGTAAAGAAGGAGAAGAATTATCAGCAAAAGCTATTAAAGATTATATAAGAGAAATTATAAATGGAGAAAATTCCATCAAAGCCTTTAAGTGATGGTGCTATATCTAAAATATTAAAAGAAAAATATGGAATTAATATTGCAAGACGCACTGTAACTAAATACAGAGAAGAACTTCAAATTCCCTCTATAAGAGAAAGAAAGATTTCTAAAAACAATAGAGAAAGGGGGGTATTTTATGATTGAATTTAATTTTACTTTTAAAGGAATGGATTCATCAGAGGCAATTAAAAACTATGCTGAAAAAAAATTTAGGAAATTTAGAAAAATATTTTGAAGGACCTGTTAATATTCAAGTAATTTTTAAAAGAGAAAAATTTAGAGAACTGGTAGAAGTAATTGTAAGTGGAGACGGAGAAAATATAATTGCTAAAGAAGAAACTTCAGATATTTATGAAGCTATAGATTTAGCATATGAAACTTTAGAGAAACAAATTAAGAAATTTAAAGAAAAGAGAAAAGAATTTAGAAAAAGAACTGTTGAAGCAGTTTCTCCTATATTGGAAGAAGAGAGTTATACTATAAAAACTGTAAAAATTAATCCTATGTCTACTCAAGAAGCTTTGGAATGGTTTGAAAAAAATAAAGACAGTTTTATGCTTTTTTATAATACCGATTACGAAAAAATTTGTCTAATCTATTTAGAAAAAGATAAACCTGTAATTGTTGTTCCTGAAATTTCTTAAAATTCCTTTTTATGAATATAGTTATAATTACGGGTCTTTCTGGATCTGGTAAAAGTACATCTTTAAAAGCTTTTGAAGACATTGGATATCTTTCTATTGATAATTTTCCTATAAGACTTCTTTTACAATTTTTGGAAGAAGTTAAAGAAAGTTTAGAAGATAAAAATATTGCTTTAGTAATGGACATAAGAGATAAATATTTTTTGAAAGAATATCCGGAAGTTTTCAAAAGTTTAAAGGAAAAGGGATATAATTTTGAGATCCTGTTTTTAGATGCAAGAAATGATGTAATTATTACTAGATTTAACCAAACAAGAAGAATTCACCCTTTAATGAAAGAAAAAATAAAAAGTTTGGAAGAGGCTATTGAAAAAGAAAGAGAGCTTTTAGGTGATCTAAAAGAAATAGCAAACTCGATTATAGATACTTCAGATTTTAATGTTCATCAATTAAGAAATGAAATCTTTAGACTTTATAAAGAAAGGGGAGCTCATAAAAATTTAATTCTCCATTTTATAGGATTTGGTTATAAATATGGGATTCCTTATGAAGCGAGTTTTTTATTTGACGTAAGATTTTTACCTAATCCTTATTTTATTCCCTCCTTAAAACCCTTAAGTGGTAAAGATAAAGAAGTTATAGATTATTTGTTAAATTTTTCTGAAACTTTAAAATTTATAGAATATTTAGAGTCTTTTTTAGAATGGTTAATTCCTTTTTATTATAAAGAGAATAGAAAATATTTAACTATAGGTATCGGTTGTACAGGTGGGAGGCATAGATCCCCAGCTATTATAGAAATCTTATCTCAAAGATTAAAAGAGAAATATCCAGAGATAGAAATAGTTAAAACTTATAGAGATATAGAAAAAGATGTGTCTTATTCATGAGGCAGAAGAAAAAGATTTACAAGTTATTTCAGAATTAGAAAGAGATCTATTTTCTGAAGAAAAATGGTCTTATTTTCAAATTTTAAGAGAGTTTAAAAATGATTTTTCAAAAATTTTAGTTTTTAAAAAGAAAGAAGAAATTATCGGATATCTTATTTTTAGAGAAATTGAACCCGAAATTGAGATTTTTAAAATCGGAGTAAGAAAGGAATATCAAAGAAAAGGAGTAGGTACTAAACTTATGCAAAAACTAATAGAAATTGCTAAAGAGAAAAAACATAAGTAAAATATTTTTAGAGGTAAAAGCCTCTAATATATCTGCCTATAATTTTTATAAGAAATTAGGATTTAAAGAAATGTATAGAAGAAAAAATTATTATGGTAATGAAGAAGCAATTGTAATGGTAAAAGAAATTTAAAAGTTAAGAATTATGCTAAGAATAGGAATTAATGGATTTGGTAGAATTGGTAGAACTATTTTAAGAGCAAAACTTAAATATCCTGATTTTAAAAATTTTGATATAGTAGCTATAAATGATCTTTCTTCTCCAGAGATGTTAGTCTATTTGTTTAAATATGATTCAGTATTTGGAAAGTTAACTTATCATGTAGAAGTAAAAAAGGAATACATAAAGATAGGAGATAAAAGAATAAGAATATTTCAAGAACCTGATCCAGAAAGAATTCCTTGGGATGAAGAAAAAATAGATTATGTAATAGAGGCTACAGGAAAATTTACTGATGGATCCTTAGCAAGAAAACATTTTCTTAGAGGTGTTAAAAGGGTAATTATTACAGCTCCTGCTATAAATGAGGATATTACTATAGTTATGGGGGTAAATGAGGAAAAATATGATCCACTCAAACATTATATTATTTCCACATCTTCATGTATTTCCAATGCTGCTACCCCTTTATTAAATCTTTTAATGAAATATTATGAAATAGAAAAATGTTATTTAAGTAGCATTCATGCTTATACTAATACCCAAAGACTTCTAGATATGGTTCATCCTAAGGATTTTAGAAGAGCAAGATCAGCTCCATTAAATATAGTTCCTGTAAATATAGATTTTGAAACCATAATAAAAGTTTTACCAATTTTAAGAGGGAAAATTGAAGGTGTTTGTATAAGGGTTCCTGTTCCTGATGTGTCTTTAAACGATTTTGTTATTTTAATAAAAGGAGAAACTACTCCTGCAGAAATAAATAAACTTTTCAAAGAAAATCAAAATAAATATTTAGCTTATACCGAAGAACCTATAGTCTCTTCAGATATTATTGGAGAGACATATAGTACCATTGTTGATGGGCTAAATACTAAGGTAGTAGGTAAAAATTTAATAAAATTATTAGCTTGGTATGATAATGAATGGGGTTATTCAGTGAGAGTGCTTGATTTAATAAACTATATAAGCGAAAAGGAAGTTTAAAGATGAATGATAAATTTACTTCTAAAGCCCTATTAATTAATTTAACTCATACCTTTGTAAAAGAAGTTCAGTACGAACCTAAATATAACATTTTTTTAGAAATATTTTCTAATTTCCCAGCTTTACAAAAGCAGATAAAGCTTTTACTAAGAGAAATTTTTCATCCCTATAAAAATAATTATTTAGTTTTAGAAGAATTTAGAAGTTTTATTTTAAAAAACCTTCCTCTACTTCTTAAACATAATCAAAAGATTCAGGGATATTGGTTGACCTTTGATATTTTATTTAGATTTTTTGGTGAGGAAGAAGATTTAAATATTAAAACAGCCGAAACAATCTTTTCAGTTCTTGATAAAACGATAGATCTTGTAGATGAAGATACATTTAAAGAAATTTCACCGGTTGTTAAAGAAATTTTAAAAGCTTTAACCAATCTTCCAGAAAAATATTTCTTAAACTTTTTAGAAAATTATTATTCTTTTAAAAAATTAATTTTTAAATGTACCCGTTTTTATTTATCTCCTGAAATAGAAGAAGTTTGTAAGGCTTTACTTACAAGATCCTACATTTTTACTTATAATCTTTGGAAAAAATTTGTAGAAAAAGATATAGATAAGTTAGAAATCTCGGATATAAAAGAAAAGTTCATTTTAAAAACTTCCTATTTTAATGAATTAATTGAAAAATTAATCACTTCTGAGTTTAACTTAACTAATTTACTTAAACTACCAGACCATTTAGATCTTCTCAGGGAGTTAAAGAGCCTTATACATTTTATCAATTCCTTGGATGATTCTATTTTTCCAGAAGAAAAGTAAAATTCTTTTTTTTATTTAAGCTTATAGAAACTNCTATCCTTAAACTTATTCATGAAGAATTAATAAGAGAGGTTAATAAAAATCTTATTTATTTAATCAATTTAAAACCTTCTCAGAATTTAGATGAATTTTTAATTCAATTTTTTAAAATTCTAAAAGAAAAACTTAATCTTTATCCATGTACAGCCTTGGAATGTATAAAAAATATAGGGATATGCATTTTAAATAAAAAAGATGTGTATTTGATTGAAGTTCTTATAAATGAAATTATAAAATTTGGTTTCCAACCTCCGCAAATTAAAGGAATTGATGTTAATTGGAGGATTAGGCAAAATTCTAATCATCTTTTAAATATTAAAACATGGTTAGAAATATTTAAAGTAAATCCTGAATGGTGTAGCAGTCTTCTTTCAGCACTTATATTAAATCTAAAACTGTATGGAGTATCTATCAAAGATACCGATCTTTTTCAAAGAGAGATAACCCAACTTTTAAACTCCCCTATAAAACCTGTTTATAATTTGGTAAAACAATTTTGTAAAATCTTGCCTGTTTATTATAATGAGATTGGAGCAGAAGGATTAATAAGAGACCTTTCTACAGAAGTAGATGAAATATTTCAAAGAAAAGATAGTTTAATTCACTTTTTAAGAAAATTTATTCATATAGAAAATTCAAGCTTAGCAGTAGATTTTATTAAAGACATTTTGAATTATTGGTTAACTCTTGATGGGAACTTTATTAAAAAATATCTACCTGAAGAAATCTATGAAAAAATAATTAATCACGAAAAAGAATACCATTTAAAGATGCAAAGTTTAATAAAACTTTTACTTGAAAGATCTGGTAAAGAGAATCTTAAATCTATTTTAGCAGAAGAACTAAATCAGATAAAATCTTATATAGAAGATATAAATTTTGACCAAATTTATAAGAATAAACTTTATTTAATTATATATCTTTATAAGTTAGAGTATCAAAAATATTACGGTGTATTAGAAGATGTAGACACATTTTTAGCTCAATATTCAATAGATGAGTTTTCTTTTCTTTCTGATTTAAGGGAATTGCTTCTTAATAAAAAATTAGAAATTGAGAAAAAAATAGATAAGTTATTGTTATGGTTAAAGGATTTAAAAGAAAATATCATTTTATCTCCAGAAAAATTTACTCCTGTAGAACAGATTTTAATTAAAAGACATATAGCAGTTGATATACCCTCTATGTATGGGAGATATAAGGAAAAAAAGTTCGATGCGCTTGGTTTAACTTTTAGAATTGAATACTTAATAAATAATTTGTTTGAGAAACTATTAGATAATTTTGAATTAAGTTTTATTACAAAAGCTTCATTTTTTAGAATTTTAAAAATCTTAAAATTATTTAGAAAGGCTTTATATATTGATGGTATTCTTTCTCAAAAATTTGATACCTATTTAAGTCTTTTAGAAAGCTCACTAAAAAGTTACCCACTTTCTTATAAACAATACTTAGATATTTTTAGAGGTCTAATTGATGGGGTCCAGCATGTTATACAAGCCTATTATGTAAGTCCTTTTTTAAAAGTATTTCCCTTAGTTTTTGAAGCGCTTAATCCTGAAGATATTTTAGAAAAATATAAGAGATGCTTCAAAAATCTCCATAATAGAGAAGAAGCCTATTTTTGCATAAGTGAGATTATTATTAGAGAACTCATAGATAATGGTTTTGTTTTAAAATATTTAGACAAATTTCTAAAAAAAGTATACTATCTGCTTTCTTCTTATGTAGAGAGGATTGATATTGAGGATTTGAATTTACTTATGAGCTATGATTCAAGAAGAACTCTTTCTCTTATTCATAAACCTAATCCTTTTGTTAATGACCTTCTTTATTTAGGGAACAAAGGTTATAATCTTACCCTTCTTGCTAAAGAAGGAAATACAGGTATAAAGATCCCTTATGGATTTATTTTAACTACAGAAGTTTTTAGATGTTATAAACTAATAAAAAAATATAAAGAACTTTGGGAGGATTATGAAGCAAAAATAAGAGAACATGTGAAAATTTTAGAAAATTTAACTAATAAAAAGTTTGGTGATAAAAAAAATCCCTTACTTTTTAGTATAAGAAGCGGTTCAGCGCTTTCTATGCCAGGTATGATGAGTACCCTTTTAAATGTAGGTGTAAATGAAGAGATCATAGAGGGATTAGCAGAAACAAGTAAAAATCCCTGGTTTGCATGGGATACTTATAGAAGATTTATTCAGAGTTGGGCAATGTCTTACGGAATTCCACGCGATTTCTTTAATAATCTTATGAGGGAACATAAAAGAAAATATAAAGTAAAGAAAAAGAAAGATTTTGCTGGAGAACAAATGAGAGAATTAGCTTTATTATATAAAACCTCTGTAGAAAAATTAGGAGTTTATATTATAGATGATCCTTGGGAACAACTTTTTAAAGGCATAGAACTTATTTTTAATTCTTGGCATAATTATAAAGCTAATGTTTATAGAGAAATTATGCAGCTTTCTGAAGAATGGGGAACAGCAGTTATAGTTCAGCAGATGGTATTTGGTAATAAAATGCTTTCTTCCGGAACCGGAGTTACTTTAACCACTTCACCTGTGGGTAAATTTCCAAGAATTATTTTATGGGGAGATTATACACCCTATAATCAGGGAGAAGATATTGTATCCGGGTTAGTTAATGCTTATCCTATTTCTTTAGAACAAAGAAAAATAGAAAATAGAGAGGGTCCATCCTTAGAAGAGGCTTTTCCTGAAATCTATAAAGCCCTTTTAAAATTTGCTTATTATTTAGTTTATGAAAAAGAATGGGGGCATCAAGAAATAGAGTTTACCTTTGAAAGCGAAAATCCTGAAGATCTTTATATTCTTCAAGTAAGAGATATTATTTTAAGAGAAGAAAAAGATATTCCTTTCTTTGATAAGAAATTATTGGAAAATTTAGAAGTGATAGGAAAAGGAATAGGTGTTTCTGGAGGTTTTATTTCTGGAAGAATTGTGTTTTCTTTGGAAGATATTTTAGAATTTAAATCTACTAATGAACCTTTAATTTTATTGAGATATGATACAGTTCCGGATAATATTAAAGAAATATCCTTAGTAAATGGAATACTTACTGCAAGAGGAGGACAAACTTCACATGCAGCTATTGTAGCTTCAAGACTTGGTAAAGTGTGTGTAGTGGGCTGTGAAAATTTGAGTATAAATGAAATTAAAAAAGAGGCTAAAATTAATGGATATATTTTAAAGTTAGGTGATTGGATTACATTAAATGGTATAACTGGGCAAATTTTTAAAGGAAAAATAGAAGAATTAGCTAAAAAATAGAGAAAAATAAAAGAGGAGGTGGAAAAATGAAAAAATTGGGTATAAATGGATTTGGGAGAATAGGTAAATTAACACTTTGGCATCATGTAGCAAGAAAATACTTTGATGAAATAGTGGTAAATGTAGGAAGGGAGGTAGGGACTTCTTTTTCTGATATAGCAAGTTATATAGAAAAAGATAGTACTTATGGATGGTTGCAAGTATATCTTTATGGACATAAAGGAAAAAGAGTAATTGAAAATTTAGACGAAAAAGAAGGAACTATGTATGTAGATGGAATTAAGGTGAAAATTTTAAGAAAAACTAGAAATCCAAAAGAGATTAATTGGAGAGAAGAAGGGGTAAAACTTGTAGTAGAATGTTCTGGAAAATTTAGAGATCCTAATATAGATCCAGAGGATCCTAAAGGTTCAGTTAGGGGACATTTTTTAGCAGGAGCTGAAAAGGTAATAGTTTCTGCACCTTTTAAAATAAAAGATAAGGAAAAGGGAATTCCAGAAGATGCAGTAACTATTGTTTATGGTATCAATGAAGAGGTTTATCAGCCAAATAAACATAATATTATTTCTTCAGCCTCTTGTACAACTACTTGTTTAGCCTATATGGTTAAACCTTTGCTTGATTACTTTGGTCCAGATAGAATACTCTCAGCTTCTATGGTGACAGTTCATGCAGTTACAAGTTCACAGGTGGTTTTGGATAGACTTCCTAAGGAAGGAAAAGGAGATTTAAGAAGAATGAGGAGTGTATTTAATAATATTATTTTAACTACTACTGGTGCAGCTGAAGCTTTGGGACTTGTTATACCTGAGATGCAAAAAATTGGATTCATGGCTGAAAGCGTAAGAGTTCCAACTACTACAGGAAGTCTTATTATCCTTACAGTGAATATTCAAGATGAAAGTTTAGAAAATCGTATTACCAGGGATTTAATAAATAAAATATATGAGGAAGCAGCAAACACAAAATATAAAGATTATCTTATATTTACTATGGAACAAAATGTCTCCTCAGATATTATAGGTTATCCAAGAGCTGCAGCAATTATTGAAGGAGCTGAAACTCATACCCGCACAGCTTTAGCTAAGGTGGATATTTGTAAAGTCCTTCCAGAAATAGGTCAAACTGTTTGTACCCATGTTGAAATACCTATTACTCAAGTAGTAGTTTATGGATGGTATGATAATGAATTAGGGTCTTATACTAACTTAATGGGTGATTTAACTGTTTTTATTGCTGAAAAGATGATATAATTTATGAAGAGAAGAAAAGGAAGAGAAATAGCACTTCAAATTCTTTATCAAAAAGAAACAGCTCAAATACCTATCCATGAAGCTATAAGTAATTACAAAAATTATTTTGGTGTAAAAGACGATGAAATATTAGATTTTGCCCAAGAATTAGCTCTTGGAGTAGACGAAAATATAGAATTTATAGACAATATAATTAAAAAATATATTCCTTCTTCTTGGCCCTTAGAAAGATTAAATCTTACAGATAAAAATATCCTTAGACTGGCAATTTATGAGATGTTTTTTAGACCAGATATTCCAGAGATTGTTTCTATAAATGAAGCTATAGAACTTGCTAAACTTTATGGAACTGATGATTCCCCAGCTTTTATAAATGGAGTTTTAGATAATATTTATAAAAAGGAAATTAAAATAAAGGTTGAAGATCATAAAGGAGATGAAAAAATTTAAAATCATCACTATAGATGGTCCTGCTTCTTCAGGTAAAACAACTGTAGCTAAAATGATAGCTCAAAAATTTAAGGTCCCCTTATTAGAATCAGGAGCTTTATATAGATTTGTAACTTATCTTTTAATAAAATCAGAAAAATCCATCCAAACTTATATGGAAAATGAAGATTTATTAATTAATTTTTTAAAAGAAGCTTTTCAAAAAGTGAAAATAGAATTAACATCAGAGGGAACATTTATTTATTGGAATGGAAAATTGATAAAAGAAGAGCTAAGAAAAGAAGAAGTAGAAAATATGGTTTCTCAAGTTTCTGCAAATAAAAAGATTAGAGAATTTTTAACTGAAATTATGAGAAAACTTGGTAAAGAAGATAGCTTAATTACTGAGGGAAGAGACATGGGAAGTTTTGTTTTTCCTTATGCAGATATAAAAATATTTCTAACCGCTAATGAAGAAATAAGGGTACAGAGAAGACTTAAAGAAAAAATGGGAAAAGTGATTTATAAGGATAAAAATTTATATGAAAAAGTTTTTAATAATATAAAATTTAGAGACAAATTAGATAGTCAGAGGGAGGTAGCACCTTTAATTATTCCTGAAGGAGCTTATATTATAGACACTTCCAATTTGACTCCAGAGGAAGTTTTAAATGAAATTTTAAAAATTATTAAATAAAGTTTGAAAGAAATATGAAAAAAGAAGTTTTAAGTTGGGAGGAGTTTATAAAAAGAGAAAAGACCAAAGCAAGAAAACTCAAAAATACAAGATGGTGGAGAAAACAATTAGAAAGAGGAATATGTTATTACTGTGGAAAAAAAGTTAAACCTGAGGAACTCACTATGGATCATAAAATTCCTTTATCTCGTGGTGGAACTTCAGAGAGAATTAATATAGTTCCAGCATGTAAAGAATGTAATAACAAAAAGAAATATTTACTTCCTTGGGAATGGGAAGAATATTTAAAAAATTTAAAAAGCGGAAATAGGGGTTAATTGATGTGCGGTATTATAGGATACATAGGGGAAAGACAAGTTTTGCCTGTACTTTTGGAGGGTTTAAGAAGATTAGAATATAGAGGGTATGATTCTGCTGGAGTGGTATTTTTAGAAGATGAAAATATAAGAGTAATAAAAGTAAAAGGTAAAGTATTTAATTTAGAAGAAAAAATTTTTAACAATTTTCCTCAAAAACCAAAAGCTCCAGGGGCTTGGGCATACTCGTTGGGCTACTCATGGAGAACCTTCAGATGAAAATGCTCATCCTCATATTGATTGTAAAGGAATACTTGCTTTAGTACATAATGGAATTATTGAAAATTATTATGAATTAAAAAGAGAGCTCCAAGAAAAGGGACATAAATTTAATTCAGCAACAGATACAGAGGTGATAGTTCATTTGGTGGAAGATTACATGAATCAAGGATTAGATCTAAAAACAGCTTTTTTTTCAGCTTTAAAAAGACTAAAAGGAGCCTATGCAATTGGTCTTATTTCTAAAGGAAATCCCGATCTTATAATGGTTGCTCGTAATCTTAGTCCTGTAGTGATAGGATTAGGAGATGGAGAAAATTTTTTAGCTTCAGATATCCCTGCTCTTCTTCCCTTTACTAAAAAGGTTTTATTTTTAAATGATGGAGAGGTAGCTATATTATCTAAAGATAAGGTTGAAATTTTTGATTTAGAAGGAAATAAGATAGAAAGGACTTCTACAATTATTTCTTGGGACCTTGCTTCTGCAGAAAAGGGAGGATTTCCACATTTTCTTTTAAAGGAAATTTATGAACAACCAGAAGCTGTAAAACATACACTTTTAGGTAGGATAGATTTAGATAGAAAAACTATAGACTTTTCAAAAGAGGGGCTTGAAAAAGAATTTTTTGAAAATATAGAAAAAATTTTTATAGTTGCCTGCGGAACATCTTATCATGCTGGATTAGTAGCAAAGTATTTGATAGAAAAAAATTTAAAAATTCCAGTAGAAGTTGATCTTGCTTCTGAATTTCGTTACAGACATCCTTTAATAAATTCTAATACTTTATTTATTGCTGTTTCTCAATCTGGAGAAACTGCTGATACCTTAGCAAGCTTAAGACTTGCTAAGCAACTTGATGCTAAGATATTATCTATTTGTAATGTTTTAGGAAGTACTATTGCCAGAGAAAGTGATGTAGTTCTTTATACTCAGGCAGGACCTGAAATTAGTGTAGCTTCTACAAAAGCATTTATTACTCAGATATTAATTTTTATTCTTTTAACTTTTTATTTAAAAGCAATGTTTTATAAAGAAAACGAAAAAGCAGAAAAAATAGATATTTTAATAAAGCTTCCCCAATTGCTTGAAAAATTTGTAAAAGAAGTTCATTTAAAAGTTAAAAAAATAGCCAAAAAATGGTATAATGTAGAAAATTGTCTTTATTTGGGAAGAAACATTTTGTATCCTATAGCCCTTGAGGGTGCTCTTAAATTAAAAGAAATTTCTTATATTCATGCAGAGGGATATGCTGCAGGAGAAATGAAACATGGACCTATAGCTTTGATAGATGAAAAATTTCCAACTGTAGTTCTTGCTGCTAAAGAAACAGGAATAATTTATGAAAAAACACTTGCCAATGCTGAAGAAGTGAGATCAAGAAGGGGTCCTATTATAGCCTTTGTTTCGGAAAATTCAGAGGAATTTAGGAAGCTATCTGAAGATTTAGTAGAGATTCCCTCAACTTTTTACGAATTTTTGCCTATATTTTACGTAATTCCTTTACAACTTTTTGCTTATGAAATGGCAGTTTTAAGAGGATGTGATGTAGATAAACCTCGCAACCTTGCCAAAAGTGTAACCGTAGAATAGGGGGTAGATTATGGAATGTAGAAAAGAGCAAAATTTAAAAAGGTGTAATTGTACCTATGAACCCTGTCCCAAAAAGGGTATGTGTTGTGAATGCTTGCAGTTATCATTTAAAAAATGAGACAATTGCCTGCTTGTTGTTTCCCTCCTGAATATGAAAAAACTTATGATAGAAGTTTTGAATTATTTGCTAAATTAGTTAAACAGGGAAAAATATAAATGAAAAGTGAAAGTTTAGCTAAAATAATTGTAGACCTTTTAGAATCAAAAAAAGCTGAAGAAATAACTTTAATAGATGTAAGAAAAAAAGTAGATTATGCAGATTTTTTTATAATTTGTAGTTCCCGTTCTACAAAACATGCTCAAGGAATTTGTGAATTTATTTCCTTGGAATTAGAAAAATTAGATATTAAACCACTTGGTATAGAAGGTTTAGAATTGGGACAATGGATTGTAATGGATTATGAAACAGTAATTCTTCACATATTTTATGAACCTATNAGAAAAATTTATGCTCTTGAGGAACTTTGGGGAGATTTCCCTCCTCGGAAAAAACAGGAAAATCTTCAGGCGTCTCTTTCTCAAGAATAGTTAGCCAATTTTCTATAGCCTCTATAAGTAAGTCTAAATTTATTCCCTTTTTAGCAGAAATAGGAATAGCATTATATTTGGAAATTAAATTTTTTAACCAAAGAGGTGAAAAATTTTCTTTATTTTCAAGAAGGTCTATTTTATTAAATACCAAAATTTTGGGTATATGTAAAAGATCCATTTCTTCAAGAATTTGTTCAACAGCCTTTACATGATTTTCAAAATCAGGATGGGAAATATCAACTATATGTAAGAGGATGTCAGCTGAATAAAGTTCTTCTAAGGTTGCTTTAAAAGCTTTTTTAAGATCTTCAGGTAGGTCTCTTATAAATCCTACTGTATCTGTAAGAAGAAATACCTTCCCGTTTTTAGTTTTTATCAATTTCGTAACAGGATCTAGGGTAGCAAAAAGTTTATCCTCTGCAAGATAATCAGTTTTAGCTAAGGTATTAAGTAAAGTTGTTTTTCCAGCATTTGTATAACCAATAAGAGACACAACTTTAAAATTAAGTTTTTTTCTTCTTTTTCTTCTTAATTCCCTTTCTTGTGAAATTTTGTTTAACTCTCTTTCCAGTTTTGCAATTTTATCTTTAATTCTTCTTCTGTCTATTTCTAATTTGGTTTCTCCTGGTCCTCTTCCTCCAATTCCTCCAGTTAAACGGGAGAAAGCATCATCTTTAGCTCTAAGACGAGGTAAAGCATACCTTAGCTGAGCAATTTCAACTTGGATTTTTCCTTCTTTTGAAGATGCTCTTTGAGCAAATATATCAAGAATCAATTGGGTTCTATCTATAACTCTTAAATCTGTAACTTCAGTTAAAGCCCTTACTTGGGAAGGAGTAAGTTCTCTATCAAATATAAGTAAATTAGCTCTATTTCTCATAGCTAAAATCATAACTTCAACAAGTTTTCCTTTACCTATAACATATTTTGGATCAGGAGACACTCTTTTTTGAACAACCTTTCCTACTACACTAACTCCTGCAGTCCTTGCAAGTTCTTCAAGCTCTTCCATTTTTTCTTCTAAATATATATCCTTAGGTTCTTTAACAAAAATAAGAATCGCACGGTCTTTATTTTCATCAATTTCCTTAAGAGGTCTAATTCTGTCTAATTCGTCTTCCAAATTTTTGATAAGCTCTAAAAAATTTTCTTTAAGTTCCCTATACATAGCAGGGTTTTAAAAAATAAAAGAATTTTTCTTCTTGATCAAGAAGAGACCCTTTAAAAAATTCAGGATCAGGTAATATATGGGCAATATAGATTTTTCCAGGTTCTCCATCAGGTTTTACTTCCAAAGCACCTATCAAATCCAGTCTTAAAAATGCTAAATCAATAAGATCATCCTGATCAAGGCCTGAAGGTTTAGTTTTGTCATTTTGAGAGTTAATAAGATGAGTATGAATACATCTTAAACCCTTCAGTCTTGCTATATGATCACGATAGCCTTTGAGTTCAGGAATTTCAATTCTATTAAAGGTACCTACTATTACAAAATCAATTTCTCCTTTTCTATTTATAAGAATTCCAACTTGACGATTTATTTCTGCAGAGATTTGAGAAATTTCCTTAGCTAATTCATGAGTGATAATAGATGTGGGAGGAACTTTACGTCTATATAATTTTTCTAATTTCTTTAACTCACTTGGTTTTAAACCTATAGTATTTCCAAAAATTTGAGAGCCCATCTACCTACCTAAAACNAAATTTTTTATTTAGTCAATTTTTATTTATTAAATAAAATAATAAATTAAATTTTATTTATTACAAGAGTTAAAACTTTGGATATCTTTAAGTTTTTCAATAAGTAAAAATATGGCTACCCCAAAGGCCACAGCAACATTAAGAGATTCTTTTTCGCCATAAAGGGGTATTTCCAAAATAAAATCTCCTTCATAAAATATTTCTTCATCAACTCCAGTAACTTCATTTCCTATTACTAAAGCTAAAGGAAAATCTTCTTTTTTCAATTGTTGTATAGGTATGCTTTTTTCTGTAATTTCAAGAATAGCAATTTTAAACCCCTCTTTTTTAAGATTCTTTATGGCATCAAGAGTATGAAGAAAATAATTCCAGGGAACAAGATTTGTAGTTCCTAGAGCTGTTTTTTCAACTTTTGGATGTGGTGGACAAGGTGTTATTCCACATAGAATAAGTTTTGAAATATAAGCACATTCAGCAGTACGAAACATGGAACCAACATTATAAGCACTTCTTATATTATCAAGAATTGCAACAATAGGGAATCTTTCAGGAGGACGGTTTTTTCTCCATTTTTTTAAAATTTCTTCTCCTTCAAGCTTTTTACAATTCATGAAAAATTTAAAGCTTTGTTTTTGCTATAATTATTATAATTTAATTTTGTAGTAAAATAAATACATGGAAATTAACTATCCCTTTAATTTTGAAAAAGATAAAGGCTAATTTTTTAGAAAGGATCAATCGTTTTGTGGTAAAAATAAAATTAAAAGAAAAAGAAGAATTAGCCTATCTTCCTAATCCTGGAAGACTTTGGGAACTTTTATTACCCGGAAAACCTCTTTTAGTTTTTAAAAATAAAAAGACTTCTAAACTTCCTTATACTGTTTTAGCTTGTCAAAAAGATTCTAATTATATTCTTCTTCATACCCATTTAACTAATAAAATTATTAAAAAGCTTATTGAAGAAGAAAAAATTCATTTCTGGAAGAATTATAAAGTTTTAAGAGAAGAAGCTAAATTTAATTCTTCAAGATTTGATCTTATTTTAGAGGATAAACGAACTTTCGAAAAATTGATTTTAGAAATTAAAACTTGTACGCTTTTTGGTAAAGAAATAGCCATGTTTCCTGATGCAGAAACTAAAAGAGGAACAAAACACATTTTAAAATTAGCAGAACTTAGAGAAAAAGACCTTAGAGGGGGTGTTCTTTTTGTGGTTATGAATCCAGAAATAAAATACTTTTTACCTGCCTATCACATTGATTATCAATTTTCTAAAGCATTAGTTGAAGTAAAAGACAAAATAGAAATAAGGGCTATCGCTTTAAAATGGGATGATACCTTTACTTATGTAAAAAAAATAAAGGAGCTTCAAATACCCTTTGATTTTTTAGAAAAAATAGAGGATAAGGGATTATACCTTTTAGGTTTTTAAAATAAAAAATAAAGAAAAGCTAAAAATTAGGAAATTTAGGAGAGAAAATTTTTAAAAAAGGATTTTATGTTTATGTAGGCTCTGCTATGAATAGTCTTAGTAAAAGAATTAATCGCCACCTTAGAAAAAATAAAAATCTAAAATGGCATATAGATTATTTACTTCAAAAAGGAGAAAATTTAAAAGTTATTCCTATAAGGGATTTTGAAAAAAGGGAATGCGAAATTGCGAAAGAACTTTCTCTACTTTCTCAAGAAATAATTCCTAATTTTGGTGCTTCAGATTGTAAATGCAAATCTCATCTTTTTTATTTTTCTTATAATCCACTTGAAAAGGAAGAGTTTCAAAAGCTAATTATTGAATATAGAATAAATAAAATTAGCCATGTTTTTACCAAAACTTAAAATTAAAACAGGAAAAAGAAGTGTTATCTTTTTTACCCTGCCTGAATGGAATCACGCAAAAGAGAAAATTCTCACGGGAAAAAATGCAAGCTTTTTAAATTTACAGATTAAATATAATGAAAAATCTCTTATTTTAGGTCCGGTAATAGGAGCTCCATTTTTAAGCATAGTTTTAGAAGTTTTAAAATCTTTGGGAATAGAAGAGATTATTGGAATAGGATGGGCTGGAAAATTGAGTTTCAAAATAAATAGAGGTGATCTGTTTTTACCACTTAAGGCTTATACTAAGGAAGGAACAAGTAAATTTTATTTTCCTAAAAAAAGAGTTTTTAATCCTAATAAAACTCTTTTTGAAAGAATAGAAAAAGAAATGATAAAAAGAAGCATAAATTTTAAAAAAGGAAGCATCATTTCTGTCGATGCACCATTTGTTTTTGAAAGAAAGGCTTATTTAGAAAAGCGGAGAAATAAAATAGAAGCTCTTGATATGGAAACTTCAGCTTTATTTTCTATTGGTATATCTTTACAAATAAAGGTTATGGCTTTACATTTTATAATTGATGAAGTTGGGAAATTTTTCAAAGAGAGGCCTGAAGAGGAAATTAAAATTAAAAGACAAAAAGTTTTTGAATTATTAAAAGATTTTTTGGATTATAAGATATGAAGATTAGAAATAAAAAAAGAAATCCCTTTGAAATTTTCGGACTCTGTCCTCAGATTGTTAAAGAACTTGATGAAGAAGTTTTGTTTAAATTAATAAAGGCTATTTATAAAGTTTTTCAATTAACCTATCATCCTGATAAAGGAGGAGATCCTAAAAAGGCTTTAGAAATTAATCTTGCTTTTGAAAATCTTAATTTAGAAAAAAATCCAGAAACTTTCAGAAATTATCGTAAAAAGTATATAGAAAGACTTTCTAGAAAAACTTTACAAAAGGAATTAGAAGAACTGAGAGCACAAAATAGAAAGCTAAATTTTTATAATGAACTTTTAAAAGAAAAACTTTGGCAATGTTTAGAAAATGGTTTTGAATTCTTAGAAAAATCCTTTGAAGAAGGGAAGGGCCTAAAACTTAGAATTTTTGATATAGTTACTTACATGAATTTTTCAGGTTTTAGAAATATAAAAAGGCAAATGTTTTTTAAGGATCTTATTTTAACTAAAAATTTTGTTTTAAAAAGAAAAGCTTATGAAGAATATTATACAAAATTTATAAATTATAAATATATTGGTTGTATAAAAAGAGAATATTTAGAGCCGTGGGTATTGTTAGAAAGGGAATTTAAAGATGAAAATCAAAGTTTTAAAAATTTTATTTCTAAGGAGGCATTTATAAAAGAGTAGTCTTGTATTTTTAGAAATAGAGATCAAATCCAATTCTTATATATTTTTTTATGATTCTGAGGATTTTCAAAAGATCTTTTTAGAAGGAGTAGTGATAGATTTTGAAAAATTAAAAGAGGATGAGTTTTTTGATATACTTAAAAACAAAACTATTAATTTAGAAAAGAGGATTGAAGCCTTAAATAATTTTAATAGAGAAATTAATGAATTTTAATGTAAAAGATGGATATTGCCTATAGAAACCTTTTTTAGCCCATTTTTTTTAGCTATTTCATAACATCGATAAGCTAAATCTTTAGAAGTTAAAGGCAAATCTCTCATATAAAAATGTGGGTAGAAGGCAAGTAACCTATAAGGAATTTCAGGATTTAAATTAGCTATAAATTTAGAAAGTTCATTGATTTCTTTTTCATCTATATACCCTGGAACAAGAAGAGTGCTTGCAATTAACAAAGGCACTTTTGGTCTCATCTTTATATATTGAGAAACAAATGCAAAATTTTCAAGAATTTTTTTATTTGATACCCCAGTTAAAGCAATATGTAAATTTTCATTCCAAGCTTTTAAATCAAATTTTATACAACCACCAGAAATTAATGAAAGTTCAATAACTCTTTTAAGCATATTTTTGTTCATAAGACCATTGGTTTCCCAACAAATTCTAAGAATTTTATTCTTTTTATTTTTTAAAGCCTCTTCAGAGGCTTTAATAGCAAAGGGAAGTTGTGGAGAGGGGTCTCCTCCAAAATAGCAAATACAAGCAACTTTTGGTGTTAAAGCATTTAAAAACTCTTCTATTGATTTAGTTTCAGGTCTTAAGGTAAGATCTCTAAAATGCCAATTTTGGCAAAAGAGACAATCAAGGCTACAGGCATGAAAAAATACAGCTAAATTATAGTAACCATATTCAGCTCCCGGTTTATAAGCAAATTCAGGATATCCACAGCCTGTTCCTGCTGGACAAACCCAATCTGCTACACAATTAGTAGGTAAAGGATCAAGATACCAAGAAACTTTAGCCTCTTTATAAGTTGGTCCTATTAGTCTTCCTTTTATATTTTTTCTTAATCCACAAAAACCAAAATGATTTTCAGGAATTTTACACTCATTTCCACAAATTTTGCATTTTATGCCCTTTTCTGCAGAAGGAGGAAATGGAGGAAGCTTAAAGGGTTTTCTACTTTCTTGATGAGCTTTCTCTATAAAAGGTTTTGTTTTTTCTGGAGAGTTTCTTAAACAATCTAAACAAACTTCTAAAATCTTAGAAATAACGGGTTTTTCTTCTTTACATACTTTGCAAATCATTGTACATAAATCCCTAAACCTTTTAAATAAAAAGTTTCCTCAATAGAAGGATTAATTGGATGATCCGGTGCTTGAAACCCTTGGAAAATAATAGTTCCCTCTTTATTTAGTCTCTTTAAACTATTTTTAATTATCTCTTTCATTTTTTCAAGCTTCAAAAAATAGGAACAAGAAAAAGCAAATAAAAACCCCTTTTCTAAAGCTTTGATTCCTAAAAAATAAAGATTTTCATATTTTTTTTCTCCTGCTTTTATATCTTTAAAGGTTTTTATAAAAGCAGGAGGATCAAGGATAAGAAGGTTTNACTGTGGAGGGTTTTTAAGGATTTCAAATACATCTTTATATATAATAACTATTTTATCTTTCCATCCATTAAGTTTAGCTATTTCTTCAGCTATATTTAAAGCAAAATTTGATCTATCAACAAGATAGGCTTTTTTAGCTCCGCCTTTTAAAGCATAGAAAGCAAAAGTTCCTATATAAGAAAATCCATCTAAAACTACCAAATCTTTAGCTAAATTTTTGATAAATCTTCTGTTTTCTCTTTGATCTAAAAAGAAACCAGATTTTTGCCCCTTTAAAATGGGTATTAAAAATTTTATTTCATCCACTTCAGCTAAAATTATTTCTTCTGTTTTGCCATAAGCTATTTCTACATAAAGCTCAAGATCCTCTTCTAATCTTTTAAGGGAATCGTTTTTTAAAACTATAGCTTTAAAATCAAAAAGTTTTTTAAGAGCAGTTATTATAAAATCCTTCAATTTCTCCATTCCCAGAGTTTGTATCTGAACGACAGCTACATTTTCGTAAATATCTATAATAAGTCCAGGTAAAAAATCCCCCTCAGAAAAAATAAGCCTAAAACAACTTTCTTTTGGATAAAAAATTTTTCTTAATTCCATGGCTTTAGAAAATCTTTTTAAGAAAAATTCTTCATCGATAACTATATCTTCCTTAGTAAGAAGTTTTAAAGAATAATAACTTTTGGGGTTAAAATATCCACNTCCGAGAAAGAGATTATCTTCTGAAGTTATATTTACTAAGGAGCCTGCTGGAATTTCATTTTTAATTTTTTCAAATTGAAAAATCTCTTGAGAAGAAAACCACAAATGATTTTCCAAATATTTTTTAACACCACTTTTATTAAGTTTGATAATTGGATATTTCATAGGGCTTATATATTTCTAACTTAATAGCCTTAGTAGGGCATATTTTCAGACAATTTAAACACCTTATACATTCTATAGAATTAATTTCTTCAGGAAGACTTTAAATTTACAGGACAAACCTTTTCACAAACCTTGCAAGAATTACAATTGTTTTTTGATTAAAGAAAGTCTCAAAATTCCTATTTTATTAAATAATCCATATATAAGCCCTAAAGGACAGAGATTTTTACAGAAAAATCTAAAATTTATTAAGCATAAAATCAGAACTATAATTAAAATAAAAGTTTTTAGATAAAAGACAAAACCTATAAGAAAAAATAAAGAAGGTTGAAGAAAAAGATTAAAATATCCAGCTTCTATAGTTCCTGCAGGACATATATATTTGCAAAACCATAAAAATTCCATAACCGATTTCATTTGTTATAAAAAGAGGCAAAAGGATTACAAAAAAAATTAGAAATATAAATTTTAAATAATTTTCTATATGTAGAGGAAATTTAATTTGTTTTTTGAAGAAAGGTATTTTATATATAAGGTCCTGTAAAAATCCAAAAGGGCAAAGCCAACCACATATAAATCTTCCTAAGAAAAGCCCAAAAAATAAAAAAAAACCAAGAATATAAAAAAAAGAACCTATCAAAACCTGCCAAGAAAGGATCCTTATAGAGATAAGAAAATTTTGTAAAATTCCTAAAGGACAAGTGAATAAACTGGCAGGACAAGAGTGGCAATTTAGTCCGGGTCCGCATAAATTTTTAAGAAATCCGGTATAAATATTAGAATTTGCTAAAAAGCCCACATAACCATTATGGATAAAGGTTGAAACTAACTGAAACCATTTTCTTTTCATTCCTCTAATCCCATACAGGAAAGACAAAGAGTTACAGCTCTTTCTTTTACAAAGTTATTTCCTCCTAACATTACACCTAAGAAAAAGCTAATAAACATAAGGATCCATAAAAAAGGAATGATTTTTTTCATTTATTAAGTTTTTGTCTTATAAAATCTGCAAGCTCTTTAGCTATTTCTTCTATTAATTCTTTTTTATCTCCTTCAACCATTATTCTGTATTTAGGCTCGGTTCCAGAAGGTCTAATTATAATTCTTCCATTTTTTTCTAATTTAGATTTTGCTAATTTTATTTTTTCTTCAAGCCCCTCTATTTCTTCTATTGGTTTTTTTTCTTTAACTTTTACATTTATCGTCACTTGAGGAAATTTTTCAAAAAGGGGAATAAGTTCTGACAAGGGTTTTTCTTTTTCTTTTATTAAAGAAATTAGTCTTATTCCTGTAAGAAGTCCATCACCAGTAGTTGCTTTATCAAGGAAAATTATATGTCCCGAAGTTTCTCCTCCCAATATACTTCCCAATTCTTTCATTTTCATAAGCACATACCTATCTCCTACAGAAGCCCTAACAAAAGATATGCCTTGTTTTTCTAAAAATTTTTCTAATCCTAAATTACTCATTATAGTTCCAACAACGATATTGTTTAAAAGAATGCCTTTATTTTTGAAATCAAGAGCAAAAAGAGCTAATATATCGTCTCCGTCTATTAGATTTCCCTTTTCATCAATTACTACAATTCTATCGCCGTCTCCATCAAGTGCTATCCCAAGATGGGCTTTATTTTGCATAACTAATTCTTTTGTTTTTTCAGGATACAAAGCTCCACAATTATCATTTATGTTTATTCCGTTAGGACTACATCCTATAGGAATAACCTCAGCTCCGAGTTCTTCTAAAACTTGAGGTCCTATTTGATAAGCAGCTCCATTTGCACAATCTATAACAATTTTTAATCCCTCAAAATTTAAATGAGGAGGAACTACTGACTTTAAATGTACTGCATACCTTCCAGGAGCATCTTTAATTCTATAAGCCTTACCAAGTTCGATTTTTTAAACACCTTTTTGTAGAAAAGGTTTCATCAAAGATAAGATTTTCTATTTTTTCTTCTTAATTCATCTGGAAGTTTATATCCATTTTTATCGAAAATCTTTATTCCATTATCATAATAAGGGTTATGAGAGGCTGAAATCATTACTCCTGCATCAGCTCTCATATCTTTAGTTAAAAAAGCTATAGCAGGAGTTGGTAAAGGCCCAACTAAAAAGGTTGACACTCCCATAGAACAAAGACCAGCAACTAAAGAAGATTCAAATATATATCCAGAAAGACGGGTATCTTTTCCAATAAGAACTTTGCTAAAATGGACATTATGATTTTTAAATAAATATCCTATAGCTCTTCCTACTTGTAAAGCTATTTCAGGAAGCATAGGAAATACGTTCGCTTCACCTCTTATTCCGTCAGTTCCAAACAATTTCTTTTTCATAGAAATACCCCCTCATTCACGATAAATGACTTTCACTTTTTCAGGATACACAGATATTACACCAGGAGGAATAGCTAATTCAGCTTCTACCTCTTTTTTTATTTTTAGTTTTAAAATATTTAAGGGCTGAGTAGTTATGTAATAGGTATTAACTAAAACTTCTATCGGAGCTTTTATAACTACATATGAGGGTTTAATTATAAGCTTAAATCTTTTAGGAAAATTTTCTTCAGTTTCATAAATAGGTTTTACAGGAACTTTTTTGATATCTAATCTTTTTATTATCAAAGTTATTGAATCAGGTTTAATCTCTTTTATTTTTAAATCTGAAGGTAGGTTTAATTTTTCTATGGGTACTCTTATTTGGTGAACTCCTGGAGGATATTTTGATAGGTCTATTTCTAATTTCAAATTGTTAGAAGGAAAATTTCTTAGGATTCTTCTTGTAGCTTCAACTTTTAAAACAACCTCAGAGGGATTTAGTTCTATTAAATAATTGGGGTTAAAATTTTTTCTAATTATAGGAATTTCAAGTTCCTTTTCTACAGGTTTNCCCAAAACAACAAAGTACCAAAGGATAATAGCTAAAAAAAAGGAGATGATTTTTAATTTATGTTCCCTTTTGAATTTCATAACCTATTCTTACCCACCAAGGAGCTTTAGATTCAAATCCTAAAAGTTGAGAAAGCATTTTTCTTAAAGTAGCAGGAGTGATATCCCTTATTATTTTACCACTAACTGCTAAAGAAATATAACCTGTTTCTTCTGAAACCACTATGGATATTGCATCTGTAATTTCAGTAATTCCTATGGCTGCTCTATGTCTTGTTCCCAAATCTTTTGCTATATCTGGATTGGTAGAAAGAGGCAAAATAACTCCGGCAGCAAGAATTTTTCCTTTACTAATTACAACTGCTCCATCATGTAAAGGACTTTTGGGATTAAAAATACTGATTAAAAGTTCCTTAGTTACTTTAGAGTCAATTATGGTTGCATTCTCTAAAAAATCTTTGAGACTGATTTCTCTTTCTATAACAATAAGCGCACCTATTCTTTTTTCTGCTAAAGTCGTAACAGCTTTTACAATTTCTTCTATTTCGTAAGAAAATTCAGTTTGAATTTTTAAAAAAGTGGGTTTTCCAATTTGAGCAAGAGCTTTTCTTATATCATCCTGAAATACAATAATAATAAGAATAAAAATAGAAGACATAAAGGTGTTCAAAATCCAATTTAAAGTTAAAAGCTGAAAAACATCTGATATAAAATATAATAGAACTATTATAATTAATCCTGCAGCCATCTGTAAAGCTCTACTTCCCTGAATTAAAAGAAGGATTCTATATATAATAAAAGTTACAATAGCTATATCTAAAATATCTTTAATAGTTAAGGTTTTAGAAACTTCCCATAATTTTTCAAAGTAAAGATTCAAAGTAAGCTCCTTAATTTTCTATTAAAAATTTGAAAGTAGATAGTGCATCTTTATTAATATCTACCTTATGAACCCTTAAAAATTGTACTCCCTTCAAATAAGCAAAAAGAGAAACCCCCACAGTTCCTCCATCTCTAAGAGAAGGTGGTTTGTTTATGATTTCTCCGATAAAACTTTTTCTTGAATGTCCTATCATAAGAGGGCGATTAAGCTCTTTAAAAGAATCAAGATTTTTAAGAATTTGTAAATTATGGCTGAAAGTTTTTCCAAATCCTATACCAGGATCAATTATTATATTTTCAAAGGAAATTCCCTTTTTTACTAAAAATTCAATTCTTTCTTTTAAAAATTCTTTAATTTCTTTAACTACATCCTTATAAGTAGGATTAATTTGCATAGTTTTTGGATTACCTTGCATATGCATAATTATAATAGGACAACCAAAATCTCTTACTACCTCAATCATTTTTGGATCAAAACGCAAAGCACTTATATCATTAACTATATTTGCCCCAGCTTTTAAAGCTTCTTCAGCTACTTTACTTTTATAAGTATCTATAGAAATAATAGCTTCTGGAAACTCACTTTTAATAGCTTTAATTACAGGTATCACTCTTTTTAATTCTTCTTCCTCAGGAACTGGATCAGAAAAAGGGCGAGTTGATTCACCTCCTATATCAATAATTTCAGCTCCCTCTTCTAAAAGTTCTTTTACTCTTTTTAAGGCAGATTCCATATTTAAGTATTTTCCCCCGTCTGAAAAAGAATCAGGGGTAACATTTAATATCCCTACAAAATAGGGAGAATTTTTCCAGTCTAAAATTTTAGAACCTAAGGCTAAAGGTGGAAACATAAAAGTTTAATGTCCTTCAAGAATTAACTTAAATCTATCTGCATCTATAGTTTCTTCTTCTAATAAAGTTTGAGCAATTTTATGAAGTTTATGTAAATATTGATTTAATATGGTTTTAGCCTTTTCATAACAACTTAATATAATATTTTTTACTTCTTCATCTATTATACGAGCGGTTTCTTCTGAAAAATCTTTAATTTGGAACATTTCTCTACCTAAAAAAATATGTTCTTCACTTCTTCCAAAGGTTACAGGGCCTAATTTTTTGCTCATTCCCCAATTACATACCATTTTTCTTGCAATTTGAGTAGCCCTTTTTAAATCATCTTGTGCACCGCTACTTACTTTATTAAAAACTAATTCTTCACTAACTCTTCCCCCAAGAAGAACTGTAATTTTCTTTAGCAAATAATCTTCTGTATAAATGTGTCTATCATCTAAAGGTAATTGCTGAGTAACTCCTAATGCTTGTCCTCTTGGGATTATACTTATTTTATGAACAGGATCAGGATCAGGAAGATAATAAGCCACTAAAGCATGCCCTGCTTCGTGGTAGGCTATAATTTTTCTTTCTTCTTCATTCAAAACAATCCCTTTTCTTTCTTTTCCAATAAGAATTTTATCTTTTGCTTCTTCTAAATCTTCAATTTCTATCTTCTCTTTACCCTTTTTAGCAGCAATTAAAGCAGCTTCATTAAGCATATTTTCTAAATCAGCTCCAGTAAAACCAGGTGTACCTTTTGCTATAGCTTTAAAATCGATAGATTCATCTACTTTGAACTTTTTAGCATAAAGTCTTAAAATGGCTTCTCTTCCATTAACATCTGGAGGAGGTACATATACTTGTCTATCAAATCTTCCAGGTCTTAAAAGTGCTGGATCTAAAATATCTGGCCTATTTGTAGCAGCTAAGACAACAATACCTTCTCCTGTGTCAAAACCATCCATTTCAACCAGCAATTGATTTAAAGTTTGTTCTCTTTCATCGTGTCCTCCACCAAGTCCAGCTCCTCTTTGTCTTCCTACTGCATCGATTTCATCAATAAAAATAATACAAGGAGCATGTGCCTTTGCTTGAGAAAAAAGATCTCTTACCCTTGCAGCACCTACTCCTACAAACATCTCAACGAAATCAGAACCACTTATACTGAAAAAGGGCACCCCTGCTTCTCCAGCAATAGCTTTAGCAAGAAGAGTTTTTCCTGTACCAGGAGGTCCTACCAGTAAAATTCCTTTCGGTATACGAGCCCCCAACTTAGTAAATTTTTGAGGATTTTTGAGAAATTCAACTATATCTTGAAGTTCTTCTTTAACTTCTTCTATCCCTGCTACATCATTAAAAGTAACTTTTGTATTTCCTTCTTTAATTAATTTAGCTCTACTTTTTATAAAAGAAAAAGGTTTATTTGAAGGTTGTAATTGTTTTAAAAAAACAATCCAAAGTACAATTAATATTAAAAAGGGAAGCCAAGAAATAAGAAATGAAGTAAGCCAGCTATTTTGATTTTCAGGTTTGGCAACAATTTTTATGTTTTTTTGCTTTAAAAGAGGTATTAATTCGGTATCATCAGGGGCATAAGTTATTATTTGGTCACCTGAAGAGAGTTTTCCTATAATTTTTTTACCCTCTATAGTTACTTCTTTAATTTGGTTATTATTTACTTTTTCTAAAAATTCAGAGTAACTTACATTATTGGTGTTAAGAGTAGAATAAAACCCTTTTTCTGAAAAAAAGAAATTATAAAAAACTAAAACTAAAATACTTATAACTATCCAAATAACAAGAGTTTTCCCAAAATTTTTCATTAAACCTCCTTCAAATAATTCTTTAAAATAAATTTATTACAAGTTTTTGTAAAATCAACAAAAGAAAAATTTATTTATTTAATTTGTAAAATTATAAGCTCTTTTGTTTTGTCAGTTATTTCGTATTCAGGATGAATATATAGGTTCCACACCCCCACAATTTCTTTTTCTCTTTCTATAAGTAATATATCTTCTCTTAAATAATGGGGAATTTTTTTTTCTAAGAAAAATTTTTTTAGTTTTTTATGCCCGAGAGAAGGAATGTATATTTTATCTCCTGGTTTTTTTCTCCTTACAATAAAAGGAAAAGTAAGTCTTTCAGCAGGAAAAGACATGCTATTTTCCGGTTTTATAAAATCTTTGGTAAAGGGGACTCTAAAAACTTTAAGTATCCGATGGTTAGGTAAAAGATATTCCCCTTCTTTTGAGATGGTAATTTCAAAATAGGGAAAAGAAAAAAGTTTTTTAGTAAAAATTATATAACCAGGTCCTCTATAAGCTAAAAAATTTCCTGGCAAATATATAGGTCCTTTAGTTTTTTTAGTTATTAAATTTTCTAAATTTTCAAGATGGGGATAAGTGATTCTAAATAAAGGGATTTTTGCCTCTTTAAAAGCAAGAAAATATATTCTTCTTCTTAAAACAGGATGAATTTGTTTTAATTCATGGAGTTTTAAAGCTACTTCCCCTTCTAAGTAAAATTTTATTTCTTCAAATTTGCTTTTAGCAAGTTCTTCAATAAGTTCTTCTTCCTCAGCTATTAGAAAGGCGGTTTTCCTTATATTTTCTTTGATTTTTTTATTAAAATTATTTTCTAAAAAGGGAATTAAAATGTGTCTTATTTTATTTCTCAAAAATCTCAAATCTTTATTTGTTTCATCTTCCCTCCAGGTTAGACCTCTTTCTAGAGCAAATTTCTTAATTTCTTCTTTGGTTACAAATAAAAGGGGTCTTACAATTAAATCTTCTCTCTTAACCGGGATACCGGCAAGTCCTCTTTTTCCGGTGCCTTTAATAAGTTTCATAAAAATTTCTTCTGCAAGGTCATCTAAATGATGGGCAAGAGCTATNTTTTGAAAATCATATTTTTTAGCTAAATAATACCAAAGATTATATCTTAATTCTCTTCCTGCCATTTCTAAGCTTAAGCCTTCTCTTTTAGCATAAGCTGGAACTGAAGAAGCAGTATAAAAAAAAGGAATTTTCCTTTCCTTACAAAGTTGGTAGACAAAAAGTGCATCCTTATAAGAATCTCTACGAATCTTATGATCATAATGGGATACGAAAAGACTTAGATTATATTCTTTTTTTAAAAGATATAAGGTTTCTAAAAGTACAACTGAATCAATACCTCCTGAAACCCCAAGAAGAACCCTATCATCTTTTTGGAATAANTGAAACTTCTCAATAAATCTTTTAATTGTTTGGATAAACATTTTTAAGCAAGAAAACTTAGAATTTCTTTTGCATTTTCTGGATTTTTTTCAAAAGAAATTTTTGCAAGTTGAGAAAGCTTAGAAGAAACCTGAGAAGGGGTAGGAAGAGGAGAATAATTTAAAAAATATAAATTTAATGGTTCAGGGATCGGTATCCTAAGTTTTTCTATAAGATCTTCAACAATCTTTTCTTTATTTTCAATACCTCCTATTTCTGCTTCTGAAATTTCAAGTCTTTCAAAAAAACCTAAAATATAAGAAAGATCAAAGGATTTGTGAAATTTTTCGGTTTCTTCTTTTAAAATATTATAAGTTTTTTCAACTTTTTGATATTCCTTTAGAAAATTATTCAGAATTTTATAAAGGCGTTTATATATATTATAAAAAAGTTTTACAAATTTTCCTTTAGAAGTAAATCCAAAAGGAGAAAATATATTACTAAAAAGTTTTTTCTTTAACTCTTTTTCAGGTATTTTATAAGTATTTTCGTATAATTCTAAACTTTTTTCGCAACTCAATTTAAGAGGAAAAGAGGTTAGGGTTTCAAACTCTTTTATTAAGTTTTCATCTTTATCAAGTATAAAATATATTCTCCAAGCATTATTGAAAATTCTTTTTTGGATTTTTTTTAGATTTTTCTAAAAGGCTTTCATATGTCTTCCATTCCTCTTCTAAATNTATTTTTTCTGAAAAATAATTCTCTACAATTTCCCTTTTTATCTCTGAAGATAAATTTTCAAAAAAATTTTCCCAATTATTTTCCATGGGGCTTAATCTTTAAAACTTGGTTTATCAGCTTCTAAATAAAATGTAAGAGGACCTGATTTATCCTCATTTAAAGTATAAGTAATGTCTGTAATACCAAGGGTAACACCAGCATAAACTTTATCAAGAATTCTAATAGTTCTAGATTTATATTCAGCAATTAATTTTTTTAGATTGCTTATTTCGTCTTTTAATTTTTCTAAAGCATTATAACATTTTTTAGCTTCTTCCTCTAATTTTAATAAAATTTTTTCTTTTTGTTCGCTTAATTTTCCATATTTTTTTAATTTTTTACCTAATTTAATACCTTGTTCAAGCCTTTCTAAAACTTCTTTTATTTTCATCTCTTCTTTTAAAGCTTTTTTATAAGGTTCTATAAGTTCAGGATTGTATCCTGCAAATATTTTAGTAGGGGTATGGGATTCGTTACCAAAAATTTTAGCTTCAATATTTCCGCTACATTTTATTTCTCCTCCATAAATAATTCCCTTTCCTGAAGTAGCTATAATGTTTCCGTAAACAGTACATTTTGAGAATATGAGATAATTAGTAATAGTAAGATTACCTTCTATTTCTATTATTGCAAATTCAACAGCCTTTATTTGAGCACTACCTTTTACTTTTACTTTTGTCTCTTCTCCTCTTATAATTCCTTGACAAACAAAAGAGCCTTTAACATCTATATAAACTTTATTTTCTGTACTGCCTTGTAATTCAAGTTCTCCTTCACATATTACTTTGAATCCAAATTTTATATCTCCTTGTATAGTAAGTTTCTTACCTGAAAAGTATATATTTCCTGTTGAAAAATTTACATCTCCTTTGAGGGTATATTCGGGATATATTTCAATTACATCTTTTTCAATTACAACTACTCCGCTTTCTTTTGCTTTAATCAGGTTATCCTTTTCATCTATATATAAATTTTTTCCTAATGTAAAAGAAGGTTTTTCAGAAAGTGGAGGAGGTTCAATGGGGTCTCCCCATATATTAACTCCGGGTGTTCCTGGTATTGAGGGATACCATCTTCCTATAGCTTCTCCGCTTTTAACACATATTATTTTTTGACAAAGATCTCTTAAATCTTCTGCTTCCTCTTCAGAAATTTCTTTGCATCTTTCTTCTAATTCTTTATCTTCTTTTAAAAGTGGTAAAAATTTTTCAAAAAGTTCTATTCGCTCTGGAATAGGATTTTTTGGGGCTACCCCTTTTGCAACAATTAACATATTATCAACAAAATCAGGATCCTCTAAAACTCCTATAATTTTATTTTCTTTCAATTGAGCACTTATCTTTTCCCATTTTTCTCTTAAAGAATTTATTATTACAGGATTTTTAGGATCTACTTCTAAATAAAGAAACATATCATCAGGAGAAACTTTAATTAAAAATTCATCAATAAGTATTCCTTCTTGTTTAGCTTGTACTCTATCTATCATTTTTTAATTTTTCTCCAGGTCTTTTCCTCACCTTTTAAGAGCCTTTTAATATTGTCTTTATGTTTTATCCATATTAAAATAGCTAAAAAAAAGCTACATATAATATATTCGGAAGGATAATTCATAAGAAAAATATTTAAAGGAAGTAAAGCTGTAGCTAAAAGAGAGCCTACAGAAACATAATTAGATATAAAAACAGCTATAAAAAAAATTATCAAAGAAATAAGCATTGCCTTTGGAGCAAGCACTAAAAATACCCCAATAGTAGTTGCTACACCTTTTCCTCCTTTAAATTTAAGAAAAATGGAGAAGAGATGTCCTAATACTGCAAAAAAAAGCTGTTCCTGCTAAAACTAATTCTTTAGGATAGGGGATTTTTTCTAAAAATAGGTAAGCAATAAAGAGAGCAAAAACTCCCTTTAAAGAATCACCTAAAAAAGTAATAATACCCCATTTTTTTCCTAAAAGTCTTGCTACATTAGTAGCACCTGGATTTTTACTTCCTTCTTTTCTTGGATCCACTCCTTGAGGTAGAGAAACAATAAGAGCAAAGGGAATAGAACCTAAAAGATAGCTTAAAAAAAATAAGAAAATTAGATTACACACATAGAATATTTTAATAAAAAATGAGAAAAAAACAAGAAAAATTTAAAGAAAAACTAAAGTGGATATACACTAACTATTTTTTTTCCGTTTCTGGTTTCAAATTTAACTATACCCTCAATTTTTGAAAAAATAGTATAATCTTTACCTAACCCTACATTAAACCCTGGATGAAATTTTGTTCCCCTCTGTCTTATAATAATTTCTCCAGGTTTAACATATTGTCCACCAAATCTTTTAACTCCTAAACGCTTAGAAATAGAATCTCTTCCATTTCTTGAAGCACCGCCTGATTTTTTATGAGCCATTTATTTTCCCTCCTTTTACACTATAATTTCCTTAATCTCTATAGTAGTATAAAGCTGTCTATGTCCTTTTTTTCTTTTATAACCTTTTTTAGGTTTTTTCTTAAAAACAATAACCTTAGGAGCTTTACCCTGTTCAACAATAGAAGCTCTAACTTTTGCATTTTCAACTAAAGGAGTTCCAATTTTAATTTCTTTATCAGTTTTTACTAATAAAACTTCGTTAATTTCCACAATATCTCCCACTTCACCTTCAATTTTTTCAACTTTTAAAAGATCTCCAGGTTTTATAATATATTGTTTTCCTCCTGTTTTTATTACTGCAAGCACTAAAATACCCCCTTTTTAATTTATTCTTAAAATTAGCTTAAATTTAGATTTTGTCAAGAGAATCATGCTTTTTAGTGTTGAAAAAATTTTAAAATAACCTTAAATTTTTTATGAAAAAATTGGATTTTAAAAGAATAGCGTTAATGGGTTAAAAAGAAAAAGAATGTTTAATTTTCCTAATTTTGAAATATTTTTAAAAAATAAAGATTATAATAAAGAATTTTTTATTTCAGGAGTTAATTCATCTTTTTTAGCTTATTTTTTATCTTTTCAATTAAAAGTTTTAGAAAATACATTTATTTTAGCTATTTTTCCTGAAGAAAATCAAGCAGAGGAATTTGTTTCGGCTTTAAACGTTTTTACTAAAGATAAAGTAGTTCTTTATCCAACTCCAAGCCTCCCTCCTTTTTCAGAGGCTTATACATTTGCTGAAGAAGAATTGCAAAGAATAAAAATTCTATGGGAACTTCCCGAGATAAAAATTTTAGCAGGGACTGTTGAAGCTTTTTTAAGAAAAACCATCTCAAGAGAAAATCTCAAAAAAGCTTATTATTATCTAATCCTTGGTGAAAAAATTGATAGAGAAAGTTTTCTAAAAAAACTTTTAGATTTAGGGTATGAAAGAACAGGGGTGGTAAGAGAAAAAGGAACCTTTGCGGTGAAAGGAGGTATTATAGATTTATGGTCTCCCAATTACGAATCTCCTATAAGAATTGAATTTTTTGGAAATACTATTACAGGATTAAGGTTTTTTGATCCTTTAAGTCAAAAAAGTTTTGCTCCCCTTGAAGAACTTATTATATTACCTTGCAAAGAAATAATCTTTACTGAAAATGTAGAGCCAATCTATAAGAGACTTTTTCAATTTAAAGATAAACTTCCAGAATCTCTTTTTACGCAAATTCTAAGTCAAATAGAAAATAGATATATCTTTGAAAATAAAGATCTTTTACTGCCTATTTTTTACGAAAAATTAGATCCCCTGTGGGAAAATTTAAAAGAAAAAGAAATCTTACTGATTTTATATGAGCCGAATTTGATAGAAAAGAATGTAGAAAAATTTTGGGATAGGGTTTATTTAAATGCTTCAAAAGCAAAAGAAAAGAAAAAACTTTATTTTGATGAAACGTTTTTATACCTCTCCTTAGATGAATTTCATAATTTTATTCAAGATTTAAAAAAAATAATTGTAAAAGAAATGCCTTTCGAGCTTTCTGAACCCTCACAAAAGGGGCTTACCTTTCTTCTTTCTCAAAAAACCTTAGACGAGGATAAAAACCTTAATAAGATTGATAATGCTTTTAGATTACTCAAAAAATCTTTAGAAGAGGGAGAAAAGATTATTTTTGTTGCTTCAGATGAGAGAACAGAAAAAATAGTGACAGAAGGGCTTAAATTTAGAGGATTAGAAGATTTTAAAAATTTGGAAATTAGAAAGGGGATTTTAAAAAGGGGATTTTATTTGCCTGAATGGTTCATATGGGTTACTTCAGAATATGAACTTTTTGGGAAAATTTCTCTTAAAAAAGAAATTTCTCAAGTAGCTCTTAAAAGAGCAAAAAGTTATTTCAGAAAATTTGAAGATTTAAAAATAGGAGATTTTGTTGTTCATAAATACCACGGAATAGGAAAATATTTAGGATTAACTTTTTTAAAAGTTGACGGTGTAGAGGGAGAATTTTTACAGATTGAATATGAGGGTGGAGATAAACTTTATTTACCTGTTTCTCGTTTAAATGAGCTTTATCCTTATATAGGAGTTAGTGATAAAGAGCCTAAACTTGATAAATTAGGAAAGAAAACTTTTATTATTCGTAAGAAAAAAATAGAACAAGAATTAAGAGAGGTTGTTCAGGAACTATTAGCACTTTATGCAGAAAGAAAAGCATTAAAAAGTTATAGTTTAAAATTTCCAGCACTTGCTTATGAAGAATTTAGTTCTACTTTTCCTTTTGAAGAAACTCCAGATCAACAAATAGCTATAGAAGAAATAATAAATGATCTTTGTAGTGAAAAACCTATGGAAAGACTTTTAGTTGGAGATGTAGGATTTGGAAAAACAGAGGTAGCCTTAAGAGCAGCTTTTTTAATTGCCTATTCAGGGAAACAAGTTGCCTTTTTAGTTCCTACAACCATTTTAGCAGAACAACACTACAGAAATTTTAAAACGCGTTTAGAGCCATTCAATATAAAAGTGGGGATTCTTTCAAGATTAAGACCTCAAAAGGAACAAAGAGAAACCTTAAAAAAATTGGCAGAAGGAGAAATTAAAGTAGTTATAGGAACTCATAGGCTTCTTTCTTCAGATGTTATTTTTAAGGATTTAGGTCTTCTTATTATAGATGAAGAACATAGATTTGGGGTAAAACAAAAAGAAAAAATTAAGCAATATAAAAAAAGTATAAAGGTTCTTTCTTTATCTGCTACTCCAATTCCAAGAAGTCTTCAACTTAGTCTGTTAAATGTATTTGACCTTTCTGTAATTGAAACTCCACCTCCTGGAAGAAAATCTATAAAAACNATTTTAGCTAAATTTGAACCAGAAATTATTAAAAGCGCTATAGAAAGAGAATTAGAAAGAGGGGGACAGGTATTTTTTGTAAATCCCAGAATACAGGGTTTAAGCTCCTTAGCCCATTATCTAAAAAAACTTGTTCCCCAGGCAAGAATAGAAATCATTCATGGGCAGATGCCAGCTGAACTTATAGAAAGAAATATGTATAAATTTTTAAATAAAGAAGTTGATGTGCTTGTTTGTACACCTATAATTGGAAGTGGTATAGATATTCCCTCTGCTAATACAATTATAATAAATAGAGCTGATATGTTTGGGCTTGCTGATATTTACCAATTAAGGGGAAGGGTGGGGAGGTCAGAAGAACTTGCCTATGCCTATCTTTTAGTTCCCTCTTTGAAAGGATTAACAGAGGAGGCTCAAAAGAGACTTAAAGCCTTAATGCAATTTACAGAACTTGGTTCAGGTTTTAAACTTGCTTTGAGTGATTTAAAAATCCGTGGAGCAGGAGAACTTTTAGGAATTCGTCAATCAGGACATATTAATACTGTAGGATATGAACTTTATCTTGAACTTCTTGAAAATACTGTAAGAGCTTTAAAAGGAGAAAAAATAGAAGATTGGGAGCCAGAAGTAAATATAAAAGTTCCTGCTTATATTCCAGCAAATTATGTTCCTGAGCCAGAAGAAAGATTAAGCCTTTATAGAGAACTTGTTCTTATAAAAGATGAAGAAGAATTAAAAGAATTTTACGAATTAATAGAAGATAAATATGGAAAAATGCCCGATTCTGTAGAAAATTTAATTAAAATCTATCTTTTAAAACTTTATATGAAAAAAATAGGACTTCCACTTATAGAAGTAAAAGGTAATAATTTGGTGTTTCTTATTAAGAATCAAGAAAATCTCCTTAAATTTAGAAAGATTTTTAAAGACTTGGGAAGCAATTTCTATTTTAAAAATGAAAAAAACTTTGCCAAAATTTTTATAAGATTTAGTGAAAACCCGTTAGATTTAGCTATTAATTTGTGTAAAAGATTATTTAGTTAAAGGCTTTAATATTTCTTCTATCTTTTTCCATACCTCAGGTTTAAAAGGTATTAAAAATGCCATATGTAAAAAGGTATTTGTTCCTTCAAAGCGAGTATTTCTTAAATGACAAAGTAATCCTGATTTTATACTCTTATCTTCTACAATAATTTCAAATTTAGTATAAACTAAATGGATATCTTCTGAAATTTGAACTATAAAGGGTGCTTTTATACATAATCCACCACTACTTATGTCTATTATTTCTCCTTGTATTTGATAGGTATTTATAGCTTTTTTAAATTCTTCATCAATTTGATTTTTTTCATTAAAAATAAGATCATAAAATTGTAATTCCTTTAATTGAGAAGCATTTTCAAGAGAAAAATTTGAATTTCTTACTAAATAATATTCATTCTCTAAAAAATTGATAAATAAATTGGACTTAAAGTAAGTGATAAAAGCTGGGACAACAGTTTTTAAAATCAGTCTTTTATCATGTCTTGGATTTAGAATTTCCAGTTTATAACCATCTGGAAGAATCTCCTTTACTAATGTTTGAAAAATAAATCTTACATTACTCTGAGGAATAATAATGATTACTAAATCGCCTTCTGAAAGTTCAGGGATTCCCGGTTCTTTTTCAAGAAAAATCTCTTTTTTATTAATAGCTTTTAAAGTTCCCTTTAAAAGATTTTGATTATAAAAAATAAGAGCACCTTTTAGGGCTTTGTTTATTAAATCAGCTTTTAAATAATCAGGAAGATAATCAAGGGATCCTAACTGAATATTTCTTATTAAGATAGAAGTTTTTATTTTGTTAGAAAGACGTATTTTTTCCATAAACCCTCCAAAAAATTTTTACATAATCAGTTTTTCCAGATTGGTATACTTAAGATTTAAAAGGGTATTTCCCTTTTCTTCAAAAAATACTCTAATTTTTTCTGAACTCAAAATTTCTCTTACTTCTCCAACTCCAAAGTGAGGATGTTTAACTATATCTCCCACTTTAAATTTTTTGCCATTATCTAATTCTTTTTCTTTAAATTCCTCTTCTTTATAAAATTCTAAAAGTGAAGGAGGGACCTCTTTTATAAAACGGGATAACTTAGCTAAGGTTTTGCCCTCTCCCGGGATATAAATCGTCATAGGAGCAATAAGAAATAAATTTTCTCTTGCCCTGGTTACTGCCACATAAAAAAGCCTTCTTTCTTCTTCCAGCTCATCTTCATTATGGATACTATAAATAGATGGAAATCTTCCTTCAATAAGGGATATAATAAATACAGTATGCCACTCTAAACCTTTTGCAGAATGTACAGTTGAGAGAGTAAGACAATCTTCATCTTTAGCTGGTTTTTCTATATCTGTAACTTCAATAGGTTCAAGTATTAAATCTGTGAGAAATTCTTCCAAGAGGTTATATTTTTCTGAAAGGGCTATAACTCCTTCTATATCCCTTTCTCTTTTATGATAGTCTTCATAATATATCCTTTCAAAAATAGGTTTATAAAAATCCCAAACACTAATCAAAATTTCTGAAAGAGATTTTTTATTTTTCCACAACTCTTTTAAAAGAATTACCAATTCTTTAAATTCTTTTTGGGGAAACTGAAAAATTAATTTTTCTAAGGTACAATCAATATTTGAAAGATTTTGTTTTAAAAAACTAATAATTTTTTCTGTACTTTTTGGGCCTATCCCTTCTAATAGTAAAAGGACTCTATGCCAAGAAATAAAATCTTGAGGATTACTTATAATTCTTAAAAAGGAGACAAAATCTTTCATATGAGCAGATTCTAAAAGCTTTAACCCTCCATATTTTACAAAAGGTATTCCTCTTTTAGTAAGTTCAACCTCTAAGTCAAAAGAATGATAAGCTGATCTGAAAAGTACTGCCATCTGAGAGAGTTTGATTCCGTTTTCTCTTAATTCTAATATTTTATCTGCTACAAATTTACTTGATTCTGTTTCATCCTTAGCTTTAAATAAAACTGGTTTTCTACCCCCTTTTTTGAGAGTAAAAAGAGTTTTTGTATACTTTATTTTTGAATTAGAAATAATCACATTAGCAAGGTCTAAAATACTTTGAGTACTTCTATAGTTTTGTTCAAGTTTAATTATTTTTGTATCAGGAAAAAGTTTAGGAAATTCAAAGATATTTCTGAAATATGCACCTCTAAAACCATATATACTTTGAGAATCATCTCCAACTACCATTACATTTTTGTGAGTTTCTCCCATGTATTTTATAATTTCTCCTTGAAGAAAATTTGTATCTTGATATTCATCAACCATAATAAACTCAAATTTTTTACCAACCTCCTTTCTTACCTCAGGAAAGTTTTTTAATACCTCAAGCCAATTTAATAAAAGATCATCGTAATCCATTAATTGGTGTTCCTTTTTATAATTTACATATTCTATAAATAGCCTTTCTATTTCGTAGTAATGGTCCAAGAACTGTGGATATTCATAGGAGAGGATTTCTTCAAGGGTCTTTTGTTGATTTATCATTTTACTATAAATGCTTGCTAAAGTATCCTTTTTAGGGAATCTCTTTTTTCTCTCAGCAAGTCCGAGACTGTTCCTTAACAAATTTATCAAATCTTCGGAATCACTTCTATCAAGAATAGTAAAGTTAGATTTGTATCCTAAGAGATGTCCGTAAAATCTAAGCATATACTGACATAAAGAATGAAATGTTCCTCCCATAATTTTATTACAATCTATTTTAAGAAGCGCTCCTGCTCTTTCAATCATTTCTTTTCCAGCTTTACGAGTAAAAGTAAGAAGAAGAATCTTTTCAGGAGAAACTCCTTGTGCTACTAAATAAGCCATTCTGCAAATAATAGTTTTTGTTTTTCCAGATCCAGCACCTGCAATAACTAAGAGGGGACCAAATATGGTTCTTACAGCCTCAGCTTGAGCTGGGTTAAGTTCTTTTAAGAATTCTAAATTTTTCATAATTTTAAATTATAAACTTTTTAGCAAGAATCTACAAGGGGGCTTAAGGAATCTAATTTTAAATACCCCTTGAATTAAATAAAGATAGATGTTAATTTTAGATTTAAAAACTAAAGGGGGTTTAAGGTATTAATGGCTGAAGAGATAAAAAGTACTTTAGAAATAGCACTTGAAAAGGCGGAAAAGATTGGTAAAGCTTCAAAAGAAGAATTGGAGCTTTTCCAATTAAAAGAAGAAGCTCAAAGACTTTCTGCAAAGTTTTTAAAAAATGAGATTTCCGATTTTGAAAATTCTTTAAGTAATCTTTTAAAAGATAAAACTTCTCAACAAAAGAAAGTTATTTATCAAGGTGTAGTAGATGTTTTTTTAAAAAAATATAGTTCTTCCTAAATATGAATATCAGCTTGATGATGCTAAAAAGGCTCTTGAAGGACTAAAAAAAAATCTTTAAAAAAGTTCCAGAAATGTCAAAGGTTTGCCAGCAATTAGAAGCTCTTCTTAAGGAATATATTATGCACAAAGAAGCTATTTATAATGAGCTTTTAAAAAGATTTAATGCTGGGGTTGCTGCTTTAGAAAAAGCCCTTTCTGATCAACTGGGAGCTGAGGTTAAAGTTAATGTAGAAGAACATCCTCAATTCAAAGAAGAATGGAACAAAATAAAGGAAAAACTTGATGAAGAATATGGAAAACAGCTTGAATATTTTAAAAATCTTTTTAGAAAAATAGTTTCTTAAAATGNTTGATCTTCCTCAAAAAACTTTTACTTTATCCACAAAGTCTTCTTTCTCCAGAAAAAATAGTTAAAGTTTTTCCCTTGGTCTCAAAGATAGTTTTTCTTAAACTTTCTAAAACTGAAGATTTGATAGAAAATATTTACAGAGATTTGCCTATTTCTTGGAAAGAAAAGATAACATTTTTAGAATTTAAAAAAGAAATAAAAATAGATTGGAATCAATTAAGTAGAGAAGTTGATGTTATTGAAGAATGGGGGCTTAACTTTAGAACCCCAGAAACTCTTAAATATTTTAGTCAATTTAAAGAAACTCTTGAGGACTCTCTTGAAAATATATATCCTTCTTTTAATAAAAAAGAAGAAAAAACCAAAGAAGAAACTGAAATTAAAAGAGCACTTATACTCTTATGCTTAGCCGAAAAACTTGATTTTAGATTATATGAAATTGAAAAATCTTTAAAAGAAATGGAAAATAGGTATAATCAAATTTTTGAAGAAAAAATAATAGGAGAAGACGAAACCTTTGAAAAAATTTTAGATATAAAAGAGCCTTTAACAAACTACTTATTTGAAGAGGAGCTTCCTAACTTAAATTTAAGGATTTTTGCCTGGAAATTAATAGGTAAATACTTAGATTGGGAATCTCTTTATCCCTTGAATGATTTATTAATAACTGAAAAGAAACTTTTAGAAGATTGGAAAGAAAAATTTACTTTTGAGAAAGAAAAATTTTTAAACGAAGAGATGGAGTTTTATAAATTTAAGGCTTCACTATCTGAAATTTTAGAAATACCTGAAAACAGTTTCTTAAAAGCTTCATCAGAAACAGGGGTTTTGTTTCTTAGCCTTTAATGGTTGAAATCTATTTTATTGTCGCATTAATTCTAATGTTTTTTTCTATGTTTTTTACTTTAAGTGAGGCTGGAATTTTTTCTCTTTCACGTTTAGAAATTGCTTCATTAAGAAATTTTGGTTTATCAGAAAAATATTTCCAGATGTTAAAACATCCTGAAGAACTTTTGATTGTTATAATAGCAGGAAATGAAATTGTAGATTATTTTGCAAGTTTTTGTATCTCTAAAGGCTTTACCAGTTTATTTTCAGGAAAAGGAAAAGAAATAGCTTTTATAGTTTTTGCTATAATTGCATTTTGGTTAGGTGATTTTTTTCCAAAAATTGTGGGATTTAAGTTTAGAAATTTAATAATTTCTAAAATTTTTTATCTAAATTATTTATTTTACGAAATTTTTTATCCAATAAGAAAAATTTATACCTTTATTTATTCTAATTTAGAAAAAAGATTTCCCTCTACCCCTTTTTATTCTCACGTCTTTTCTCCTGTTGAGCAGATTATTCTTTATATGTTAGATTCTGCTTACAAACAGAAAAAAATTACAGAAAAGGAAAAGAAATTTATCCATGGGCTTTTTCTTTCAGAAAAAATACCAGTTTCAGCTATTCTTACTCCACGTTCAGAAATAGTAGCTTTTAAAGATCAGGTTGTAACCTTAGAATTTCTTGAAAAAATAAAACATCTTCCTTATAACAAATTTCCCATTTATAAAGAAACTCTTGATGATGTTATAGGTATTCTCTATGCTAAAGATCTTATTACAAATTTCTCGCCAGAAATCCTAAATGTTAAAAAACTTTCAGATTTTGTTAGACCAGCTTATTTTATTCCTGAAACTTTTAAAGTAAGGGATTTGCTTTTTGAATTTCAAAGGGCGCAAATAAAAATAGCTTTGGTAATAGATGAATATGGTATTTTAAAAGGATTAGTTACTTTAGAAGATGTACTTGAAGAACTCTTTGGAGAAATTTATGAAGAAAAGGAACTTAAAATTGAGCCTTTTCAAAAAATAGGTGATAAAAAGTGGTTAGTTCATGGAAAAGTTCTTTTAGAAGAACTTAAGGTTTTATTGGGAATTGAAATAGTAGAAGAAGAATTTCAAAATATAAAAACTTTAAACGGATTTCTTTTAACCTTATTTAGAGAAATACCTAAGGAAGGGGATAGTATAGAGTACAAAAATTTTAAATTTACAGTTAAGAAAATAAAGGGAAGAAAAATACTTTTTGTAGAAATAGAAAAAAGAAATGATTAAAGCTCTTATTTCCTTTTTATTTTTCCTTTTTGGAGAAGCCTTTTTTGCTTGTAGTGAAATCGCTTTTCTTTCTGCAGAAAGGATTTTTATAGAAAGTTTAGCTTCTAAAAATATAGGTGCTAAAATTTATTTAAAATTTTGGGGAAAATCCTGAACGTCTTTTTACTACAACCCTTATGGGGATTACCCTTTGTGTTGCAGGAAATGGAATATTTACTTCTTATTTTCTAATAAATAACTTAGGTACAGAGGGGCTTTTAATTGTCTCAACCCTTTTACCTTTATCTATGCTTCTTTTTGGGCAAATAATTCCTAAAACTTTTGGGAGAAAATTTTCCTATCCATTAGTTCTTTATTTAATGCCTATCCTTTATTTAATATCTTTTGTATTTTATCCTATTATTATTTTAAATACCAAACTTGCTAACAAAATTATAAAATCAAAAGAGGAGAGCCCTTTCTTTTTGACCAAATTTAGAGAAGTCCTTTTAACTTTCATTAAATATGAAGAGGAGATAGATTTTAAAGAAAGAGAACTTATGCATAAAATCGTTGATTTTGCTAAAAAGAGAGTTTCTCAAGTAATGGTTCCTTTAACTCAAGTAAAGGGATTGCCTATTACAGCTACTGTGGAAGATGCTATAGAATTCAGCAGAAAATATAATTTTTCTTATATACCTCTTTATGAAGATAGCATAAGCAATATAAAAGCTGTGGTGAAAGTGCAACATCTTATAGGTAAGACCTTATTTGAACAGGATAAACCTCTTAAAGATTTTAGTTTAAAGCCTTTTTTTGTTCCTGAAGTTGCTTTGGCTCATGAAGTACTTTCTCAGCTTCAAAAAAGTGGGATTGAATTTGCTGTTGTAGTTGATGAATATGGTTTCACTACAGGGATTATAACTATAGAAGACTTAGTAGAAGAAGTTTTAGGAGAATTTAGAGATGCTCTTGATTATTATGTTCCAGAATATCAAAAAATTAGCGAAAATTTATATAAATGTAAAGGTTTTATAGAAATAGAAAAATTGCAGGCTCTTGGTATACCAATTCCTTCTGGAGAATATGAAACTCTTAATGGTTTTATTTATTTTATAACAGGAAGAATTCCTAAACAAGGAGAAATAATCACTTATAAAAACTTAGAAATAGAAATTTTAAAAGCTACCCCTCGGAAAGTGGAAGAAGTAAAAATAAAAATCATAAAGTAATTTCTACTTTTTGAAAATCTTTAAAAGGAGAAATATCTTTTAGCATAGGTGTAAAATTTTCTGAAGTAACGACCTCTTTAAATCTCCACCTCAGTATAAAAAGTTTAGAACTTATTGTACCTTCTTTCTTATCTTCTAAAAAAGAATAATTAAAGGAGGTTTTTAGAAAACTCCAGGTTAAATTTTTTTCCTTTAAACCTAAAAAATAAAAGGGAATATCCCTTAATTCAGGTTTTGGTTCGAGTACTATAAAATAATGTTTTTTATCGTAGAGATCAAAGATTTCTATTAAATTGTAAAAAGATGCCTCCCATTTTCCATATCCTAATGTAGTATTAAAGGGNGATTTAAATCTTAAGTAAATAAAATTATTTTCTGCTTGAAAATCTGCGTAATTACTTATGGTTTTGGTTTCATTATTAGTAAAAAGAGTAATCTCCCACCAGATCTTTCCATAATAGACATTTTTAGCAGATATTTTACTTAAAGAAGGTGCTTTATAAGAGCATCCAAAGGAAAAGCATAAAGTAAAAAGAAGGAAAATTTTACTTAAGAGTTGAACAGTTTTCAAATTTTTTTTCAATCCTTTTTTTATCTCTTTTATGAATAACTGCTTTTAAAGCCCTTTGATAAAGTTCGCAAGCTTTTTCTTTATCTCCTCTTTTTAAATAAGCATCTCCAAGATGTTCTATTATAACAGCTTCATCTTCAGGAAGTCTTTTTACAGCTTTTTCTAAATACTGAATAGCCAAATCTAAATCACCCTTTTTGTAATAACACCATCCTAAGCTATCAAGAATATAAGGATCTAAAGGATTTATTTGTAAGGCCTTGAGAAGCAGCCTTTCTGCTTCATCTAAATTTTTTTCCAATTCCACATAACTATATCCTACAAAATTTAACACAAATGGATCTTGGGGATATTTTTTTAAAAGCGGTTCAACAAGAGACAAAACCTTTTCATAATTTTCCAAACAGGCATAACCTGAAGCCAAAGTTAAAATCATATCAAGTTCTTCAGGATAGGTTTTAACTCCTTCTTCTGCATACTTTACCCCTTTTTCGCAAAAATCAAGAAATTCAGCAAAATTAGCTAAAAAAATATAATAGTTTTTATTTTTAGTATACCTTTTAGAGAAATCTTCCATATATTTTAAGGCTTCTTCTTTCGTTTTTCCTCTAAAAATTTCTGCTATTCTTCTTGAAGCTTCGTAATTCCAGTTATTTTCAAAAATAAGTTTTTCGTAAACTTGAAGAGCTTCATCCATTTTATTTTGTTTTTCAAGTGAGTATCCAAGAAAGAAAAGAAGTTCCGGAGTATATTTATTTTTTTCTAAATATTCCTTTAAAATTTCTTCAGTTTTTCCCCAGTTAGATTTCTCAATATAAAAGCTAAGAAGAAGCTTAATAAAATCTTCATCCTCAGGATATTTCGTTACATAAGATTTTAGAAGCCTTTCAATTTCTTCAACATCTGAATTTTCATCTAAAAATTTAAGCACCTCTAATAAAAGAGCTTTATTTTCAGGAGAAAGATTTAAGGCTTTTAAATAAGCTTCTTTTGCTTCTTTTATCTTTTTTTGTTCTTTTAAGATTCTTGCTTTAAAAACCCAGGCTGTATAATTATTTTCATTAATTTTTAGTAGCTTTTCTAAATTAATTAATGCTGAATCCCAATCTTTCTGGTCAAGATAAAGATTTACAAGGAGGCTTAAAATGAGTTCATCTTTAGGAAAGTATTCCAAATACTTTTCAAGGATTGAAATAGCACGAAGGGGTCTATTTTCGAGGATATAGATCTTAGCTAAAAAAAGATTAATTTCTCTATCCTTTAGATAATTTTCTAAAAGTTTTTTACAAAAAGTTTCTGCTTTCTTTAAATCTCCTTTTTCTAAATAAAGGGAGATTAAAGTTTTTTTNAGATACAAACTNTGNGGATCATATTTTATGGCTTTTTTAAGATANTNTTCTGCTACAGAAAAATCTTTTTCTTGGATAGCAAGTAAGTAATAATAATAGGCTTGAGCTTTTTTGTCTTTTTCAGCAAAAAGATAGGTAGAATTTATAAAAAAAAGAATAAAAACTAAAAGACTAATCTTTATAAGGTAGGGCAAGGGGATAGTAGTACGCATCTGGCAATTTCTCCTCTAGAAATTTTTTAAGTTTTTTTATTAATTTTTCCTCTATTTGTCTAACTCTTTCTTTAGAAATTCCCAACTTTTGAGAAAGTTCTTGTAAAGTTTTTGGTGGATCACCCATAAGTCTTTCGTGGAAAATAACATAGTCTTTTCCAGTTAGATTTTGAGCAAACTCCTTAAGAAGATGTTTAAATTTATTTAAAATTTCTTCTCTTGCAAAGGATTCCTCAGGGGTTGGTTTTGAATCTTTTAAGAAATTAGCAAGAGTATCTTCTGAATCATAAGAAACTGGAGCTTCTAAACTTAAATCTTGAGAAAACATTCTTTGTTCCATTTCTTCAACTTCTTTTTCTTTTACCCCAAGCCTTTTTGCTATTTCAGCAGGAGTAGGTTCAAAACCAAGAGAAGCAAGTCTTTCTTTTTCTTTTCTTAGCTTATAAAAAAGTTTTCTTTGAGCCTGGGTAGTTCCCATTTTTACAAGTTTCCAATTATCCATAATATATTTAAGTATATAAGCCTTTATCCAAAAAGAAGCATAGTAAGAAAATTTAACTCCTCTGTAGGGATCGAATTTTTTAACTGCTTGCAAAAGACCTACGTTTCCTTCCTGAATAAGATCTAAAAAGTTATGTGCCCAGAATTTTTGAAATTCAAGAGCTATTTTTACTACCAGTCTCAAATTGGAAACTACAAGCTTATAAGCTAATCTTGGGTCCTTAGTTTCATAATAAGCCTTCGCAATTGCCTCTTCCTCTTCCCTTGATAGAACTGGGTATTTGCTTATTTCTTGCAAGTATTTCTGCAGAGGGTCAAATTTAGCAGGAACCTGTTCTTCATAATCTTCAGTGATAATAGGTAAGGCAGAAAGAGTGCTTATATCTAAATCTGCTGGATTAGGAAGTTCAAGTGCCTCACTATCGTTATTTGGATTTTTCATAAAAAATATTTTATCACAAATTTATTTTATTCCTACTATTTTATGGAGTTGTATTTGGAATCTAATAGGTTTTTTAGTTTCAAGAATCCAATTTGCTAAGATTTTAGGGTCTAAAAAGGGATAAGCAGGAGATAAAAAGACCTGAGTATAATAGGTGAGATAAAATTTTTCTATAATATTTATAGCAAAATCAAAATCTTCTCGGTCTTTTATTACAAATTTTACTGCATCCTTTTTAGTAAGAAATTTAAAGTTTTCATAAAGATTATGTTTATCCATCTTGGAAGAAGGAGTCTTAACATCCATAATTTTTATTACTTCCTTAGGAACCGCATCTAAACTTATACTTCCATTTGTTTCCAAAGCTATAGTACAACTCAGTTTTAAAAATGCATCTATTAAATTATAAACAGGGCTTTGGATAAGGGGTTCTCCTCCAGTAATGGTTATAAAAGGTATAGAGCTAAAATTTTTTTTCCAAAAAGAAATTATTTCAGAGGTTTCTTTTTCTTCATAAGGATTTTCTCCTTTTGCATAGGGAGTATCACACCAGGAGCAGTTTAAATTACAGCCAAAAAGTCTAACAAATAGGGTAGGGTAACCTATGAGAGGACCTTCCCCTTGGAGACTAAAAAATATCTCAGAAATTTTTAATTTAGACACTTTTTGATTTTTTTATTCGTAATAGGTTGCACCTGCTTTTTCAGTCTCGAAAACAGTAACTTCCTTTACTTTTACATTGGGATAGGAAGAAAGTTTTTCTTTAACCTTTTTAAAAATATATTCTGCAAGTCTTTCTGAGGAAGGATTAATATTTTCAAAATAGGGGAGTTCGTTAAGTAGTTTATGATCAAGTTCAGAGAGGACTTCTTTTAAAATTTTTTTAAGGATGGAAAAATCTATGAGAATATCTAAGTTATTTAATTTAGATCCTTCAACGACAAGTTCTACTTTCCAGTTGTGTCCGTGAATTTTTTCGCAGGGTCCTTTATAATCTTTAAGGTAATGAGCAGAGGAGAAGTAGTCTTGGACTTTTAGTTTAAACATATATAAAAATAAGGCGGCGCAGGGATTCGAACCCTGGATTCACGGCTTTGCAGGCCGTCGCCTTACCGCTTGGCTACGCCGCCAATTTTTCCATTTTTGTGGCGGCGGAGGGACTCGAACCCCCAACCCTGTGGATATGAGCCACATGCTCTAACCATTTGAGCTACGCCGCCACTTTAAAAGCTACTTAGGAGCTATAAATAAGTATAAAGTCTAATTCTGTATTGTCAAGAGCCAATTTCGCACCTAACCTTGCCACTTCCGAATGTTAAAAAACTAACACTTCGGAAGTGGTAGAAAAGGGTAGGGGTTCAAGAAGATGAGACTAAAGGTTTAAAAACTGGATTAAAGTTTTTTAAAAAGTGTTCGATATAAAAATACAAAAAGAAAAATAAAAACAAAAGGAGGTGGAGGAGATGGCTGTAAAAATTAATTTTAACGCAGAAGCAGCAAAAACACACACTGCGCTCATTCAAAATGAGCGCGCAATGGGTAAGAGCCTTTTAAGGCTCTCAACAGGTTACAGAATTTTGAATGCTGCTGATGATTCAGCAGGGCTTTTCATTGCT
>Ga0065719_101874_pt1 | contig 81290 bp, 92 predicted proteins | sample GBSCel85sediment_FD_59106 | JGI IMG/M metagenome (GOLD analysis project Ga0065719, IMG submission 59106) | Hot spring sediment microbial communities from Great Boiling Spring, Nevada - Cellulolytic enrichment CS 85C v3 (version 3) | ecosystem: Environmental > Aquatic > Thermal springs > Hot... | reverse complement strand
CACCGAAACTGAGGTTCTCCTCAGTGAAAAGTTTTTGTGTTTGTGGTAATACTTCTCCTCTTGGTGAGATTTTGTTCCCTAGATGGGTTTGGGATTTTGTTAGGGTTGTTGGTGGTGAGGTTGTTGCTGAGGTTAGGGGTTGGAGGTTTGATGTTGTTGGTGGTAGGTTTTTTGCTAGGCCTAGTATTTCTGATGTTACTAGTCCTTGTCCTGTGAAGAGGGATGTCTGGCTTAGGAAGGTTCTTAGGGTTAGAGTTGATGGGGGTGTTTTTGTCTTAGGCAGGGTTGTTCACGAGGTTTTTCTGTATCCGTTTAAGCATTACCGGGATTCTCTATGGGATCTGGCAAAGAATTTTGATAGCATCTTGAACTCTTTTGGTTCTTTATGTAAGGTGTATAAGAATCGGCTGTACGAATTGTTTAAAGCTGCTTTGGGTTTGGCGCTCTATAGTGCTGAGGAGGGTATCCCTATATCTGTTGAGCCTACGATTCCCGCAGCATCTATTGGGCTGTCTGATTATGTTAGGCCTGATCTTCTCGTTGGGTTTATACCTGTTGACATTGCTTTGATGCCCAATTCTAGGAGTGATGGTTTTGAGAGAAAGGAGCTTGCGTTGGCCGGCTATGCCCTAGCTGTTGAGTCTTGGACCGGGCACCCTGTTGACTATGGCGTTGCTGTCTATGTTAATCTCGGTGAGGGCCCCCTTCTCAACTGGAGAATTGTTAGGGTCGACGATAGTTTGAGGAGAGCTTTCCTAGAGGCTAGGGATAGAGTTGCAATGGTTTTAGAGCATCCCGACGACCCTCCCCAGCCAGCTGATAGCTGCCCCAGGAGCTGTCCATATTTTGAGGTGTGTAGGAGGTGAAGATATTCTTTATAGCGTCTCCAGGCTCGAGGATAGTCGCTAGAAAGGGAGGCATATACGTGGTTAAGAGAAGCGGTGGAAGCTTCGAAAAGACTGTTGTTCCCCCAGATGTAGACGTGGTTATCGTGGCTTCTTCGAGAGTCGGGATATCCTCCAAAGCCATAAAGCTTGCCGCTGCCAGGGGTATAGACGTGGTCTTCCTTGATCGGACGGGCTTCCCCGTTGCGAGGGTCTACCCGCCATTCATAAACAAGACTATCGCAACTAGGGTTGCACAATACAAAGCTTTTAGCGGTGGCTACGGTAGGGCCCTAGCTAGAGAGCTTGTCTATCTCAAAATCGTTAACCAGGCTGAGGTCGTCAGGTATCTAGCCAAAAACTATAGGGACCAGGTGCTGAGGGAAGAAGCGTATAGGATAGAGTCTATAGCGCTTGACCTGAAAAGCCTAGACAAATTCGATGAAGAGACGGCTAGAGGTTTAGAGGCTAGGGCCGCCAAAATCTATTGGCAGGCGCTAGCGTATGCGCTACCAAAAGAACTGGGCTTCACCGGAAGAAACCACGAATCTAAAGACCCGTTCAACATGGCTCTGAACTACGGCTACGCAATACTGTACAACGTATGCGAAAAAGCGCTGCTTTTAGCTGGCCTCGACCCGTACCTAGGGGTTTTCCATACACCCAAAAGCGGTAAACCTTCGCTTACTCTCGACTTTGTGGAGATGTTTAGGGCTGTTGCAGTCGATAAGCCTCTCGCTGTAAACGCTAGGAAGATAAGGTTTGAAGTTGCCGAGAATAGGCTTAGCTACGAAACTAGAAAAGAGGTTGCGAAAACAGTTATAGACAATATCAACGCGAGCTACTTCTACAACAAAACCAGCAGGAGAATAGCGCTGGGGGATATAGTATCTAGAGAAGCTTGGGAGCTCGCCGCATGCGTTAGAGAGCTCAAGGAGTACAGAGGCTTTAGGGCGATTCTATGACGTATATAGTTGTAGCCTACGACATATCCAGCAATGTTAGGAGGTTCGAAGCCGCCGAAAAGCTCAAGGGCCTAGGGTTTGTAAGGATACAGAAGAGCCTCTATATAGGCAGAGGGGGTGTAGCGCTTGCTAAAGAAGCCTACAGAGCCCTCCTAAGAGTCATAGACAAGACAACCGACAGCGTATTCATTGTCGTTGTACCCAGGGAAGCGATTGAGAAGGCCTTTGCGTATGGCCTGCAAAACGTCCTAGGTGATGAAAAATCAAAGGTTCTCTGATGCCTATAACGCTCGTAAAAGAGTTTGTCTACTGTCCTAGAATAGCATACTACAAGATATTCTCTCTGCGGGAACCGGCTACAGAGTCTATGAGGTACGCAAAAAGCGTTGCACCATCGAGAGCGCAGATCGTTGAAACCGTGAAGAAGTTTGTATCCGAGGAGTTCACTCTTGTTCTAGAAGCTGCTGTAGAGTCTAAAACACTAGGCTTCTGGGGGATGGTAGACGCTGTAGCACTAACAGATTCCGAGGCCCTGCCTATAGAGATAAAGCTTGTTAGCTCGCCAGAAAAGATAAAGAGGTTTGCGCTACACCACCTAGCGCAGATCGTAGCCTATGCGATAGCTGTTGAAGAGACGTATAGAAAGCCCGCCTCAAGGGCTTTGGTGATATCGCTAGAGCCTCCAGTAGCGTTCGAGGTTAGGATAGGCCCGGGCCTGAGGGGGTATATCTACAGAATTGCAAGAGAGTTTTGGGATATGGTGAAAAACGAAAAGATCCCGAGGGCGACGGCAAGTAGGAGAAGGTGTGGGGCGTGTTTCTACAAGAAGTTCTGTTCTAGCCTATGAGCATCCTCCCGAAGTCTGTGAGGCAGTACTTTGTCCTTCTGCTTTTGAAGGCCTCTACAAAACCGCCTTCAAATAGGAGGTTTAGCCTCCTTCTGGCAGATTCTCTAGGTATAGAAGATAGCTCGGATACCGACGCAACATCTAGGCAGCCCAGGATCAAAAGCCTTTAGAATTTCGTAGTCTCTCGAACCCCTTACCCAGAGCCTGAGCCTGCCGCTCAACTCCTTTGTTTTTCCGGTGTGGTATAAAGTGAAAGGCTCTAGGACAAATCCGCTATACGGCTCTATAGATGATAGTGCTACGAAAGCAAGCGTGGAAGCGACTACAGGGTTTGGAGAGCTAGACTCCGATGCGACAACCCTAACCCTCTCGAAGCTTTTTGCATAGCTAACAGCAACAGAAACAGCCCTTACGACGTCCGAGGAATCGACAAGCACCGTGTTCTTAGGGCCAACACTATCTACGCTGGGGCCGTGGGTAAACACCAGGGCCATAGACTCCTCGTCCAGGCCAACGGCCCTCAAGACGTGTTCTACCCTCCTAGAATGGGGTGCAACGACAAGCCTCTTCATTCCTGCTTCCCCCTCAGGATCCTGTATTTGTAGAAGCCGAAGCCTATGCCCCTAGACTTCCCGATGCCGATAAGAGTTCCAAACCTCAGCAGATCTACAAAATCCCTTAGGTTCTCCAGCCCATAGACGCCGAACCTCGCTTTCCCCATAAACGCTTTGGCAGCTCTCTTTCTGCCTATGTTTAGCGTGACAACCCTTGTCCTGTCCGAGACCAGCTCGATGTTTCTCGCGAGGATCCTAGCTCTTCTCCTAACAGCCCTGGGGTCCAGGTGGAGTAGCTCGACAGCCGATCTGGCTAGGCCGAAGACTATTCTCTGCGGCGAAGGGTAGAGGATTCTCCAGCCGCGGAAAACGAGTATCGTTGGGTAGAAGAACACGTCTACAACAGCTCTAGAAGAGACGTCTAATAAAATCAACATAGTTTTCAACCCTACTAAAAGAAAAGTCTTCGACAGCCTCATAGTCGATGCTGGAGATGGTGAAGAAACCTGCGTCGGCGTTGCCCAGGGAAGAGACGAAGTTTGCGGGAGCCTCTCTACAAAAAGATGTTACCCTAAACACTACCCTAGAGCCGGCATCCAAAACAACTGCTCTGCTACCCGCAAGCCCGCTCAAAACAACTTCTAGACCGTTAGAAGAGAAAACCTGCAGGGGGGATATGGTAAAGCCGCACAACACCTCGTCCATACTCATCAAAGACTTGACAACGCTAGCAAGAAAAGAGCCAGACCAAGCAACAAGAGGAATACTCTTCTTAACAACGCCAGAAACTACTAAAAACGTGAAAAACCATGGATCCCCACGCTACCTTCTCCTCATCGATGCTGCACGGCTATCGCACATGTTTATAAGTCCATACGCAGCCTCGATAAGCATTTTCCCTAGCGTAATCGGGTTTTCTGCAAACTTCTTCAAATCTTCTTGCACGATATAGTAGCAAAAGTTTTGTACAAAGATCTTGCTACCCCTATAGACATCTCTATCTGCAAAGCGCTCGATGTTTGCAAGTATGCTGTACACCTGCTCAAGAAGTTTTCTACCGCCTTGGTCAAGCCTCTCATAGCCCAGCATGCTTTTCGCTTCTTCTAAGCAGCTAGCGTGCATCCTTGGATTTTCTAAGAATTTCTCCATTGCTTCCCCTGTGCAGTAGCTTCTAAAGCCCAACACCTGGTGGTAGTGGTGGAACGCCACGGGCAACACAACCAGCATAGCATACAGCTTGTCCTCGCTAAGACTGCCCACATCATCGGCCAAAAACCTCTCAACATCTTCCCTACCTATAACAACATTGTTCGCACTGAAAACCAGATGTGCTATAAACGCTGATACCATGTAGTGCCCCTTGAACTCTACGCATCTACCAGCAAAACACTCTCTCTGGTATACCTCAGCAGCTTTACCTAGGTCGTGAAGCATTGAGGCAAGAACTACTGCCTCTTCAACTTTTTTCGGGTCTATGCCCAGCAATTTGGATGTTTTCAACGCCAACGCTTTTAGCTCCCACCTCTCAGAGCATATGTCCGCTGTTGTGATCAGGTGTTCGAATAGCTTCTCTTCCCTCTTAGAGTCTCTGTATGCGTAACACATGCACCCCACCTAAACAAAGCCCATACCCTCTTTGTAACACCCATCCCTGAGAACGTACCCGGCGAACACTATCCTCCCCCTCAACATGCTCGCTACCTCAGCACACTTTTTCTGCAACATGTAAAGCCTGCCCGAAGGTTCGTAGTGTTCAACATGCATACCACCGTCGTGTTCAACTACGCAGGCGAATTTCTCTACGCATTTATGGTTCTTCTCGGCTACCTCGTATGTATAGGCAAACGTGCCTAGAATAACTTCATAAACACTCTTCGCATCGACCAGCTTTTGGAGTCCGTAAACGTAGAACTGTGTCAGCGGCTTCTTCAGGATGGTGTAGCCGGAGCTCTCTACTATACTGCTTATATAGCGCGAGGGCAGTGCCAGAGGGTATATCAACCCTTTGAAAAAGCGCTCGGCGTTTCTATCCTCAGCAACGCTTGTTTTTGCTAGTTCGAGTAGCTCTTGATAGCCTTTAACCTCTACGCCCTTTTCATTTGTATAGCTATAGGGTATCCTCCAATCGATATTTCTACTCCTATCAACAAACTCTATCAAGTTCTTTTAAACTTTCCCCGGTCTTTATTAGGTAGGCGCTGCCCTCGCAGCCAACTCTATTCCTACACACCCTGCCAAACACCTGAACTGCTGACGGAACATTTGTAGCATCTCTAAAGCCGGCGTCGAAATCCCAATCAACACCAGCTTCAACTATAGGTGTCGCAATAACCACTTTAGCGCTTCTCGAGTTCTCTAGCGCCTTCTCTCTATCACCTAGGCAGAGTCTTCCATGAATCAAAACCTTTTTATCGATATCAAGCCTGCTGAAGAGGTCGACAGCATCTTTAACTCTATCTCTTACAACTAGGACTCTTTCTCCCTTAGACACGTGCTCTTCAACCTTAGAAACAATATCCTCCTCGCTAACAATGCTCGTACGCCATTTTATAGACCTCATCATATCCTCAAACTCTTTATCTCTTACATAGACAAAGGACCCGCTTTTCCCCTCCTCTTTAGAAAGAGCAAAGAAAACAGCCCTGTTGCCGCTCCACTCGCTCACCTTGCTTCTAAAACTACTCCAGAGGGTGGCCGTCGACATGACCATGGGCGTTTTGGTCTTTAGGCTGAACTCAACCAATACTTTTAATAGCGACAAAACCTTTCCAGAGTCTTCATCGTCGAATCTATTGAGCATGTGGACCTCGTCAAGAAAAAGAGTTGACGTAAATATCCTTGTCCTTGGAATTGCGTAATGTTTTAACTCCCTAAAAATCTCGGTTACAGGAACCCTGAGAAAGTTGTATGCAAAAGAATCGAGTGTGGAGACAACTATTTTGGCATCGTATGTGGGTTCTTTTATACCTACACCCCTGAGCATATAGTCGAAACCCATTTGGTATGCTACATCCTCTTTGCTGACGCCCATCACGGATAGGGCTTCGAAAAAAGACCTTCGGAGGGGTGTTCGCACACCTACTGTCTCTGATCCCCAGCGCGTAGAGGTATTTACACAAATACAGGTCTTCCACGATAGCCCTTAGGGGCAGGATATGGATAAAGTTGAAAGAGTGTTTCTTCACATAGTTTAGAGCGGCTATAGCCGGTGCAGAGACGGTTTTTCCGTATCCTGTGGGTGCCTCTAAAACTACTATCCTGTCAAAGCTGCTGAGCCTGTCCATGTAGCCCAAAGCGGCATCGACGAGCTTTCTGCCAGATTCGAGCAACTCTTTACCACCCGAAGCGCTGTATCACCACAACAACCTAGTGAGTCTCGTAAGCCTAGCAGCGATCTCCTCCCACCCCAAACCCTTGTCTTCTTTCTTGACGTACCACTGCAAGCCTTCTCTGTTAAGCTCTTCAGACGTTAGATACCTGAGGATTTCGTAGATGTACAGCGGCTTTCTAAAGCTTTGGAACTTGATCAAGTTTGTAGAGATCATCTCTATGAATCTTCTTAGCGATGTAAACTCTTTTGGTGGATACCTGATCAGCAATGCGTATAGAGCTCTACTAATGCCGGCTCTACCGATAAGCCTAGCTAGTTGTACAACATCTACTGTATCAAAGCCCTTGACCACGACCTTATTTGTTTTAACAGTTCTAAGGAAGTTGACCACCATATGTGCGTCCCTATTAACGATATCCCTCATGGCTATTCCAACCGCCCTGCTAATTGCAGCGGCTACTCCAAGTACAACCGTATTTATGCTACCCTCACCGTTCTGGATTACGCGCACAACCTTCTTTGCTTCTTCATTAATCTTTCTAACATAGTCTAGAGCCAGTACGTAGGGGACGACGTCGACATAGACATACCCATACTCGTTTCTGAGCCTATACGAGTTAGAGAGGTATGACCCGATAACAGCTAGGGCCAAAACCTCTTCGGTCTATAACAAACACATCCCTCTTGAGCCTTCCCGGGGCCCATGGATGATCTCGTGTATTCCGTGAACTCTAGTGAGAATGGTGCTGGAGCTGCCAGCGAACCGTGCTTTGTACCTAGGGTACACTCGACGAGTATTTTTTGAGCATAGCAAATATTCATCTTTTCTCTCGGGTCGTTTCCTGTTGTTGGCACCGGGACATAAGTACATGGGTCGATGGTCTTCGCAGTGGTTTCCTTAAGGCTCTTTTTAATGCTTTCTATTTTAGCGCTAATACAGTTGACTACTTCGGTTATTACGCTGTTCAGGTTCTGCTGATTTAAATCTGCTAGCTCCTTGCCTGTGCAAAGTTTTACCGCTATTTCTGAAAAGTATGCAAACGTGTAGTCTCTGTACATAGGTAGATCTAGTATCGATATGGATTTCTTAGAAACAGCGCCCCTCCTTCCCGAAGAGGCTCTCGGCACCGGCTATGCACCCCGCCTAGCTATGATATCTCTAGGTATTGGAATCGCAAAGCTCTTGCCCCCTAACCTCATAATTACCACAGCCCCGCCATCATTTAGAGATACCGTGGCTTTGGTCGATACGAACGGCTTTGGCACTACATACTTCTCTGTGACGATAGACTTCTTCGCGAGGTTTTCTCTCGCAAGCTTTGGCATATCCACTTCAACCCAAGAACCCCTAGGCGAATATTCGCTTGCTATGCTTAGCGGGAAGTAGAATACCGTATCGCAACTTTTTTCACCTTCAGCTAAAACCTCTTCCAGCGGTTCAACCACAACATCATTTACTGCAACCAAAGCTTCTTTCCTCCCTATTCTTATAATACCATAGCTGTACTTGGCTATGGTCTTGTCCGCCAGTATATAGAATACATAGAGCTTCCTAGCGATGACAGCCGAGCGAGCGCCGACAGTATAAGCCATATCGGCTTTGCTCCAGTGTTCTTTTCTAAGGTATATGTGCTGGTACACCCTCTCAATAGACTTGACAATAGCGTACGGCTCATCCGTACCCGCAGAGGCGTACAACACCTTTTCAAGCATTTCCGCAGCCGGCGATGTACCGTCCTCGGCAAGCTCTTTGAAATCGTTTAGAGATCTTTTATACGCGTAGGCCAGCGCGCCTACGAGCGTTGTTGGTGGTGGGAGTAGGTATGTGTTTGCGGATGTTGTAGCGTATGGGGTAAAAACTGATATTGGGCTAAAAACGCTTGCCTCTACAAAAACAGCGTAGAGCTCTTTAGCCACTTTTGCTCCCTACGCTATTTTCGACAAACTCTATGATCTTCGACGTCAGTTCCGCCACGTCCCCGACTTTCTCAACATCAACACCTTCAGCCTTTACGCCGGGTTCTGGTGCGATCCCCTCTCTATCCATGTAGAATATCTTTATAACTTCGTTCTCGTTTTTGAACAGCTTTACATAGTTCGATGCTCTGGCCACTGTCTTGACTATATAGTTTTCAGTTTTTGTCACCCTAGCTGGCGACACCATAAACGGGATCGGGTGCGATACCGCTACTACACCCCCTACAACCTCGTATATCGGTAGGTACCTAGCTTTTTTCGCGCCGAAGCTCAGCCCCTCCAAGAGACTTGCTATTGCTTGTATGGCAACCCTTATCCTCTCAAGCCTATTATCTACAACTATCTTGGGCTTCCCATCGCTTCCAGGGACCGCGCCTATCTTGTCTATGTCTAGCGCGATACCCAGCATGTATACAGCTGTACCCGACTCTACTTGGAATGGCTGCGGGTTTTCACCGGGCTTGGCCCCCCTCACATGGAATTGCGGGTCTATTGCAACATCCGATGTGTCTATGTCTGGAACCATGTAGCTGAACTGTATTGGAGAGGTTCTTCTTACCAATGCCTGTGCTATCATAAACCCCGTCACGTCCTCTACCACACAGTTCTTGACGAGGGTTTCGAGATCGCCGCTCGCATCGGTTCCATGCTTTATAAAGCCGCCTCTAGCCTCATAGCCTCTGCACTGGTCGCACACGGGCAGGTTCTTTCTCAGTGCCAGGTCTACAAGGCTCTTCATATAACCGTAGGCTACTGCCTGGCCGGAAACAGCTGGTGCAATAACAAGTCTGTAGCCCTTTCCGTCTCCCCGCGGCTTGAGTAGAGAGACGGTTCTGTGCCTGCTGTAAGCACCCATTGCCTCGACCATGTTGAGAGCCTCTACCTCGACCCTAAACCTAAAGCTCATGGACAGGAACACGGCCCTCACCCCTGACCTGCTCTAGGAGCTGATGTAAGGGCTATCGCAGCTATCTTCTGGGCTACGCCAAGGTTCTTCTCGACATCGCTTAGAAAAGCATCGACCTCGCTATCAGAAGGCAGGGTCCAGCCCTCTGTAGCACCGATTCGCAGAGCTTCGTAGAGTGCTATCCTGATCATCTCAGGCGATAACGCTCTCGCGAGCCTGTCTATAGGTCCAAACCTTTTGTTTTCTGCAAGCTTCTTGAACAGCTCAACAATACCTGGGAATTTTTGAGAAACAGACATTTCCGGCACCTCTCAACTATATGTACCTGCAGTAAACATTATTTAAAGTTTTCTATCATCCAGATCCATAGGTGTAAACCATCATCCTGGAGATCCAAAGCAAAACTTATTAGCACTCACATCTTCAGAGTCTACCAGAGTATCCAAGCGAGGTCGCAAACCGTGAACATAGTAACCACCCTAGGTTTCGACATCTCACATACACTACTGGTTATAACAAAGAGCGGTGTAAAACCGTCCAAAATAGTAGCTCTCATAGGCAGGATACGGGGGGAGACAGACCAGAGAGCCGAAACAGCGTTCACCATGCTAAAGCAGTTCGCCAACATAATGGGCGTTGACGTTGAGAGAGTAGATATAGACGTTGTAGAGGTCGACAAAGCCATAGAGAAGATAATCGATGTTCTAGACAAAAACACCCCAGCAATACTAGACATAGGCGGGGGCCTCAGACTCCTAGTAATAGAAGCATACACAGCCTACCTAATGCTAAGCCCATCGAAAATAAACAGCATAACCATCTACACAGCAATCGAAGGGAGAAACGAACTCATAAACATAGACATAAAGAACATAAGGAAAAAACTATCATCAGCAAAACAGCTAAGCGACACTCACAAAGCAGTTCTGAAAATAATAGAAGAAAAAGGCGTTACAACACCAAAAGAAATACTAGAAATACTAAACAAGAACACCACAAACAAAATATCAAAACAACACCTCTCAAAAATACTGAACAAACTCATAAAACTAGGCCTAATAGAAAAAATAGATAGAGGAAAATACAAACTCAAAACATAAAACACCGCATCAAACTTCTAACAAAAACCCAAGCCAAAACAAGACACAAACCACCAACACCCCAAACCTTACAGTGAGGAGAACCTCAGTTTCGGTGGGCTTGTTTAATTCTTTTTGTGTTGGCTTGTCTACTCTTTTCTGTTAGAACGTCGATGGTGTGTTCTCTTCCTATAGACTGTTAGAACGCTTCCGTAGGCTCAACTCTACTTCATTAGAACGCCGATTTCTGTGGAGCTGATGATTTTTCAGATGTTCTGATTATGTTAATAAAAATTTTTATAGAAAAACATATATAGATCTTATATAGTAGATGAACCAGAAACTCCCATAAGGGAGTAGAAAGTAATAATAACCCTGTACCTCTTATACTCGCCTACTCTAATATACACTTCCGAAACTCCCATAAGGGAGTAGAAAGTCTTCAAGCCACTCCACGAGCGCCATGACTGCAAAGTCGTACCTCTGAAACTCCCATAAGGGAGTAGAAAGGTTATCAGGTATATGCCGTCCCTGCCAACCGTGACCCACATCACGAAACTCCCATAAGGGAGTAGAAAGTGTTAATAGACCTGCTCAGGCTCCTCTACATGCTGAGGGACTACGGAAACTCCCATAAGGGAGTAGAAAGTCCTTATTCCCTGCATGTCCACTTTCACTTGCATTTTCCTGTCCAGAAACTCCCATAAGGGAGTAGAAAGAGACAGGGTCGAGATCCTTAGGAGGCTGGTGGGTATAGGGTACGAGGGAAACTCCCATAAGGGAGTAGAAAGACAGCACAATTGACTTGAACAGCACTATCTCCTTCTTTAGCACAGTGAAACTCCCATAAGGGAGTAGAAAGTTGTTTACTATCAGCACCTGTAGCTCAGGATAGCTTCTCTTAATAAGAAACTCCCATAAGGGAGTAGAAAGCGTAAACACGTACAACAACACCTCTTCTCTCAAGCTCAACGGTATGAAACTCCCATAAGGGAGTAGAAAGGTATCTAAAGCCATGAACGACACTCTTACACCCTCCGGAGTTAAGTAGGAAACTCCCATAAGGGAGTAGAAAGACAAAACTATAACGACCAACCCTAATCCTCTTACTAGAGACCATAAGAAACTCCCATAAGGGAGTAGAAAGTATAGAATTGTGCACCGCCATATCCAGAACCACCAAAAAATAGATCCGAAACTCCCATAAGGGAGTAGAAAGTTTCCCTAACTCCGCTCCCGATGTACACTACGTACTCTGGGGAAACTCCCATAAGGGAGTAGAAAGTGTAGTTCAAGTAGTTTCCTTATGCGTTCAATCAGTTCCTCACTCAAGAAACTCCCATAAGGGAGTAGAAAGATCATAAAACGTTATAATGACTTTATAATCACCGTAGTAGTGATACACACAGAAACTCCCATAAGGGAGTAGAAAGCCATCTGTGCTTGCTCGCCCATGTTCATAAAAGCTTATTAGAAACTCCCATAAGGGAGTAGAAAGCACTTTACAGTTACGCAGCTATACATAGATGCGAAGGGCAAGAACGAAACTCCCATAAGGGAGTAGAAAGAGAGCTGCAGCACATCATTTGACTACGTATTTGCTGTAGAGAAGATGAAACTCCCATAAGGGAGTAGAAAGGCTTATAGAGAAGGTATAAGGCAGTACATATGGCTATACCTAAGAAACTCCCATAAGGGAGTAGAAAGACGTGTTTCCACATGCCCTCACCTCACTACAAATACTCTACAGCTAGAGAAACTCCCATAAGGGAGTAGAAAGCTTATATGCTTTTATGGTAAACCCAATGGCTAGCCACAATGTTTACCTCACGGAAACTCCCATAAGGGAGTAGAAAGCACTCTGTACTCGTCGACCAAGACCTGGAGTTCGAGCGCTAGATCCCGAAACTCCCATAAGGGAGTAGAAAGTGTACGGTTTCCATTTCCAGACTCTATTAACGATTTCCATGAAAGCTTGAAACTCCCATAAGGGAGTAGAAAGTTTCTACAACCACTTGCTGAACCTGTACCGGGCTCGAGATGGGAAACTCCCATAAGGGAGTAGAAAGTACGCAATGTGTTTGCGAAGAGCCTTCGCAGAACCCCGAAACTCCCATAAGGGAGTAGAAAGGGTTGAGAAGGTTGTTGAGAGGCGTGGGCGGAGGTATAGATATTATGAAACTCCCATAAGGGAGTAGAAAGACGCGCTCCAAAACGTGACTACCCTGATGGAGGAGTCGCCGTCTAGAAACTCCCATAAGGGAGTAGAAAGTCTTCGGGTTTTTGTACGACTCCACGAGCTTCTTTATGCACTCCAGGAAACTCCCATAAGGGAGTAGAAAGGTAAAAGCACTAGAGAAAGCACTAGACACACTACTAAGCGTATACGAAAAAGAAACTCCCATAAGGGAGTAGAAAGTTGAGACTCTGGAGGCCACCGCCATTGCCTTCGCCGTGAGCCACCACAGAAACTCCCATAAGGGAGTAGAAAGTCATTGCTCAGCACGATTGACTCTCTGTCGGCGACGTCATGTTCGTATGAAACTCCCATAAGGGAGTAGAAAGTCTCTCACTCCAACCTCGTATGTATTTGCCCACAGTGATTTTCCATGAAACTCCCATAAGGGAGTAGAAAGTTGGTAGCAAGTCAAAGTACTTTTCGTAGTGAACTCTCTCACTCAACTGAAACTCCCATAAGGGAGTAGAAAGAAAACTTTTGCTTATCCTGGTAGTTTTCATGAGTGTTTCATGGTGTCAAAGTAGCTACTTAGTATGAGGGTTTGTTGTTACAAGGTGTTACAAATTTAGATGTTGTGCTGGTGATTTGTATGCTGATTTGATGATTGTGATTTGGTGTTGAGTGCGGTAGCTTTGGATGGTGCTAAAATACTGTGATTAACTAGTACCTGTTCGATGAAAGATGGAGCCCGTCTGACATGGATAGGAAAGGTTGAGCCAGCCATCAAACACATAGAGATGTGAACCCTAGCCTCTTTGTTATCTTTCTATGTATTTCTTGATGAATTCCTCTACAAGCTTCTTATCGAATACTATTCTATGTATTTTGAATTTTTCTTCATTTCTATCTCTTGTTTTTGAAAAGACTGCTTTCGTGATTAACGTATGTGATAGACCTGCATGGGCAAGTATATTTCTTGCTGTATCATCGTCAATTTTTTCAAGTTTTTTCGCGGATTCTTCCTTCAGATTTTTAAGATTGTTCAGAATCAACTGTCCCATGTCTTCACATTTAACATCTTCATCGTCTACATAAACCATTTTTGTGGGTATTTCTGTAAGAAGTATTTTGATAAGTTCTTGTTCGACCTCGATGACATCTTTTTCTATGTTCATACCAGCCTTAACCCCTATGTTCTTCAGCTCTTTTGCGTACTTGTCTACCTGTTTTATTAAATTGCTACAGTTTTTAGCAATCTTATTTACTATTTCTTCAAGTTTTACCCAAGCGTTATACTCTTTTAAAGCTATTAGCCGTGCTTGGATTAAGCCTTCTCTATCAAGTCTCTCCTCAATTGCTTTAATGTATCTAGTTAGACCATTTGAACTTTCTCTACAAAGCTCATTTCTAAGATTTGAAACAACTTTTTCAAAAACGCACGTCAATACACTTGACATGTCGGCATCTTTGTATCTAATCTCCCTCTTATCTACATCTACGTAACGCTCAAAATCGATTTCTCTACATGTCTCCTCTCCAAGCTCTGCATCTACACAAATGCTATACCCTAGCTCATTTCCATCTTCATTGACGGCCCCTGGGTATGTCAATCCAATAGCTGAGTTCTCGATCAGTTTGACGAATATTGCAGCTCTCTTTATCTTCTCCTGTATGCCACTACCCAAAACATCTTTCTTCTGCTCTCTACGCAGAAATTGGGTTATTAATGTAGATCTAAACCTCGTGATTTCTGCAACGGCCTCGGCAAATCTGAGTGCCGATACTATATCTGATACCTCTAGTAATCCAAGCTCTATCTCCTTGTCTTCCTCTTTCTCTTTACTACTTCCGCGGAATTGCCTTGGTGGGGTAGCAGGTTCAGAGTTGTACATAACAACGCGGTTCTCCATCCTGAAGAGCGTGGCTACGGCCAGCACCGCCATGAGCACGGCCACAACTTGGTAGTTTATCCCGTGCGTTATATCGACAAACACGAAGTTTGGGCGTGAACCCTTTGACATGCCACCCCAATTCTCGATGGTATTCAATACCTTTGTAAACGCGTTGATAAACACATGCCTAGGGCTTGCTCTAAACGTGAAGTTGTGGAATTTTCCAACACCAGGGGTGACAACGACTTCAATAATCTTATCTCCCACCTCTTCGTAAAGCTTGTACAGTTTACCACAACAGCTACACTCCCTAAGATATTCACGCAGATATTGTTTATACTGTTGCTTAGCACACTCCTTAAGATCCTCTACACAGGCACTGGGATCTGCTAGAGTATCAAGCCCAAATATGATGACTTTCAACTCGCTGACTAGGTTAAGTTCATACAGAAGACTTGCTAGAGCAAGAGTAGAGCTTCTGCACGTACATACCCCACTCTGGAAACTGCCACCCCCGTGTAAACTCCTCAAATATCCTCTAAACCCTTCGTGGGCTATAAGCCCGGGATCAAAAACATACCCAGCCCTAAACCACCCCCTAGGATTACCCCAGGTGGAGACAATAAGAGCCTTAACACGGTTGGGGGGATCACTATCCATGCTCACACCCTGCCAGAGCTAAAAATGGAGCTAAAACTACAATATATGCCTATCTTATAGATAGAATACTTAGAGATCTCACCAAAATACCGTTTCGCCGCTTGGCACCTCAAAAATCTAAGCCATAGCTAAATCACTATACAAAGGCACAGACCAGCCCAAGCCAGCAGAACCACGATCAAATTTGCCGGTAAATAGTTATACACCAAAGCATATACTAAAATCCTAAGCAAACATCTTATCGCTATCAATACGTATCCTTAAAACCTACAACAATCGGCTTGGTCTAGTTCGGCAACCATACACGGTGTCTAGATATCATGACCACCATCAATATGACTAAAAATTCTTGGTTCTTGCATTGTTAAAAACGTAAAGCTCTTCTATACGGAGCCGCCGGGTTGATTTTGTACAGATATTTTAGCTCTAGGTTTCGATGATGCTACATCTTCTTTGGTGCTGTATTCTGCTTTGCGATCTCTGCCTTTATCCTCCCATATCCTACGCTAGTTTTAGCCCCAACACCTTTTTCCAAAGCTCTTCTTACATACTCCACTATCTTCATAATAGTATTAAGAGACAACACGCATTTTTCACGTGTTTCGCTACAACCGCTGTCTATAGCCATTACAAATCTTAGTTCAACACCTCTAGCAAGCGTTGGAAATGCAAGCGGCGTTGGCTTAACGCATGTCTCATCTATACACCCACTAGCTTCTCTATAGTGTGGTGTAATAATGTCGGGATCCAGCAAACTTTTTGTCTGCATCCCACATGCAACAGGGTATGCATCTGTGAACACAACAAGACCGGGCTTAAGCTGTCTAGATCCCGGTGATGATCCGAATATCGCTTCAGTGGCCACACCATCAACATCTCTAACGTTGTTAAGTTCTAGATACGCTCTTACAGCACCCTTCAAAGTAGAGGATGGTATGTAGGGCACGTTTAGTATCGGATCCCACTCAACAGATATCTCCAGAGGTAGTAACGGATTTCTAGTACCTACAGAAAGCCTGCTCTGCAAAACCAACTTAAACATTACAACAGAGTCAAAAATCGATGCAAGCTCGTTATAAACAGTCTCCAGATATGATGACACCTGCTGCAAATGTCCTTGAATATTCGAACATTTGAATTCCTCATAGAGCTTTTCAACAACAAACCTGCTAAACTTTGTGATATAGCCCTCTACCTCTCTATCACCCTTTTCGGCAACCTCTAAGAAACAGTCCATGAATAACTTGGTGATAACACTAACAACATTCCTCGAGTAGAGATTTCTTAGATCTCTCAGACTATTTTCAAAGCAATTATATAGGTTAGATTTTTGTCCATCTACCAAAGTTGAGCACCGCTAAGGCCATATACTGGAATACCCAAAGTTTAGACGTTCTAGATACTTAGTTAATTCGCCTATGGCTGCTCTATATGCTTTGTAAAGCACGTTAAAATCCACTTTTATTCTCTTAGGTCTGGGCGTTCCTTCCCTCGGCTCGGGTTTTGACCATGTAAGTTCTGTAGGCCAGTCACCAGAGATAAATATCGATATAAGCGCGCCCTTACCAAACATATTCCAATCACTATGATAGCTCACTAGAATTGGCGATGCCCTTCTACTCACTGTAGTTTCATACCCTGTCCACGTCTCTTTCTCTTTCCCTCTCCCTTTCTCTCTTCTCCTCTGGATTCTCGGCAGGCCTAGAACCCATGCGCTCAAATTTTCTCTCAATTCATCGAAACACCGCGGATTTTTATAGAGTACTTTACAACGTTCTGTTCTCACAAAGAAGTTGTGAATCGGTTCGAAGGAGGCATTACCTGCTACAATAACTTGCGAAATTTTTAAGTTGTCAACACTCTTCTTGGACATGACGGGCATCGGCGGTGGGAAGTTGACGGTCTCGGTTTTCCCGGTAGCAGTTTTACGTTTGCAACACTCGTCATAATGCGTGTCAACGATGTTTGTACACCCCTCATAAATATCCTTAATAAGCTCTTTTAGGTTGGTGACTGTGAGCGAAAAGTTGGATATGTTCTCTATGTCCAGAGAGCCCAGCCCTCTTCTAGACCCTTTACCTAAACCTGATAGCTGGAGTGCCGCAAGGAGTATTTTGATGGCTAGTTCTTCTCCATCTCTATACTTCGCATAGCGCTTTTCTACTGCTATCTTAAAGATGTGGCCCCTTTCAATGTATTGACATTCAACATCACCTTTTTTTGCATGCCCACCTCGGCCGCGTTTCCCGATAGTTAGCAACTGAATCCTCTGCAAACCGTCTCTACAGGGTTTGGGAACGGGTTCTTTTAGTGGTTCTGTGTACAGTATGAATCTAGAAGCTTCTGCCTCGTTTTTTCCTGTAAAACCGAGCCCCAACACTTTTCCAGCAAGACATGAAATGCATTCAACCTCGCTCTCCGTAGGTTCAAGCAAAACGTCGTTACTGTATCTTCCTAGCAGAAGACCTTTATCGTAGAGTGCTCCTGCTATAAACGCTCTAGACCACCATCTCCACAAACCCTTTATCTCTGTAGCTCGTAACCCTTGAGGATCGGTTTTCAACGGGTCATACCAACCGATTAACAGGGGGGTACTGTTTCTAACGATAATCTCAACTTGAGAAGACATTAGCTCACCTAGGTCTACTTCTCGGCTATGTAGGCCTCGGCCAACCTTTTAATCCATTCAAAGACTGTTGTAGCTTTCGAGTCAATAGACGAATCTCTTACAACCTCTCTTAGCATATCACTAAGCTTCGTTGATGTAATAACACCTCCCTTTCTTAGGAGAAATAGTATTACGGCTCCGTAGAGACCATAGCTTAACTTCTCTACATCGTATTCCTCGCTCTGCCTTGCAACCTCGCTAGCTATCTCTTCGCAGCTGTTTTTAAGAAGCCCCAGCTCCACCAATCGACTACTACTCCTCGAGGAAATTAGAATTGTTGTGTATGCCAGCCCACGCGTAAATAATGTTGTGGGTATAGACCTTGCCCTCGTTCTGAACCCCTTAAGGATTTCCGCCCCCTTCTTGGACGACAATCTTATATTCGTTACCTGCTCTATACAGTTTACAACCTCTTCTAGCTGAGCCGCCAAGGTATCACCCTATCTAAGGGGCTAGAACATATAGCTTGACAAGCCCCCTGCCTATTGTTTCCTTGCCCCCTACGTACACGCTTCTATTATTCAATATATTCTTGAACATGTTGCACAGCTCCGAAGCGTTGACGTTCCTAGCGTCTCTACATAGGGCGAGGCTGACCATAACCGTTCTTGCAGGTAGGTACTCTTCACTCCAAGGACCTTCATCTACCGTTTTTTCTTCGCGCTTCAACCTCACTCTATATTGTATAACAATGCTCTTTCTTACAGTAGCCAGGCTCCTATTGCCTTCGTCAGGGATTACCACAAGTCCTTGCCTTGCTATGGACTCTTTTAGTTCTTTAGGCAGTAGTTTGTCTATACCTATCCTTGTCAGTAGATCATTATTACCGACAACGCTAAACTCCGTTTCGTTTATGAAAGCATTTCCCGAAAACTTTGTAGATATAGTGGTATTTTGGTTAAGTATATCGAGGTTCAGTGTAAGGTCTCTTCCCATAATACTGCTGTATATATCTAGGTATGTCTTGAGATAGCTTAGCAGATGCGGTGATGAGATGTAAGTCCAGATATTTGTAAGGGTTCTCGCTGGTATGAGCAGAAGCTTCGCATCGAGAATAGATATATACGAAGGCTCGGTTTCCCTTGCCCCCGGCTCCGAGCCCAAATACCTTTTGATGTCAGTATCTAGGTTGGCCTTCAAGGCTCCTTTCAAACTACTAGACCATATGGTTGGAAAGCCTAGCTCGTCTCTCTGAAGAGGGAGGTCAACATGAAAACCTTCTTCGCGTCCCGTACCTGCGTGAACAGGGGTCAGAGCTTCTATAAAGATTATGAGTGCCGAGCTGTACAAAGGTTTGCACCTTTCAAATTTATCAATGGAGTAGGGTTATAAACTTATGTTGAGAAAGACTGCGCTTTCTTAGCTAGAGTAAGACTTAATTTCTCCCCCTTTAGCACTACTTATATCGGTTGGTACCTGTGGACATAGAGCGTCTAATAAGGCTTAAGATAGACGTTATGCTCCATGATCCTCCACATAAATCGTTTCTCATAAAAACAGGCGAGGACTTTAAGACCCTACACGAGAAAATTGCTAAGTTTTTTAGGGAGAGAGTTCTTGAAGGAACGAGGTTTAAAGGCGTCTCCGTTGATGAGAAGCTCGTCAGGTTATGTGATGCGATTGCCTCAACTATAGAGAGAAAAATGATAATGTATGCTGGGTGGCCTAGAGGCATCTATCTATCCTATAGCAAGCTTCATAACGTTTTCGACCCCGAAATAAACACCCCCCTAACACCCCCACCCGATTTAATGGAACGCGCTGAAAATGCGGCGATCGAGTTAAACAACCTCCTCACCAAGCTCGATGTCACTGGCACCGACGATGTCTTGCTTTACAACGCATTATACATAGCTCTAGAAGCTTCATGGTATTCACACGGTCTACCACCTTCGCTAGCTGATACCAGGATGCCGACACACTCCATTTTTGATCATGTATATGCTGCTACGACTATAGCAAACATCGTCAGGCCTGCGGACAGCAGTGGGGAAGTTGTTGAGGGCTATTACGTAGTAGCAGATTTTCCAAGTGTTCAGAGGTTTGTTGGTGCTGGGAGAAAGGCTGGAGATTTCTGGGCTTCTAGCTGGCTTCTCTCAAACGTTGTATGGGGCGTTGCAAAGAACTTCGCGTTTAGGTATGGCCTCGATATACTGGTTTCACCTACACCGCGGTTAAACCCCTATGCTGTTAAGAGCCTTGAAGAGGAGCTGGTCAAAGCCTTGGAGGGCAGGGTCAGCAGTCTCGAGGATATCTGCAGAGAAACAAAGTATTCAAGAACATGTAGGCTTCTCATACAGCTAAAGAAAATGACTATTTGGCCAATAATCCCCGCAACATTATCGATGGTCCTGCCTAAGCAAGGTCTTAGCTCTGTAGATTCTGTAGCTACAGAGATAGCCAAAGCCTACGCAGATAGCTGGAGAAGCATGGTCGAGAGTGTAATGAATTCCCTAAGCAAATCCCGCGATTACGCCGCTACGCTCATACTCTACAAGAAACTAGATGAGCTGAAAAACATAGTTGATATGCCCCCTCAAGGGCTAAGAATTTTCGTTGTAGATATTGGGAGAGTCTACGAAGCGGTTCAGAAGTGCCTTAACAACGATCTCGATAAATGCCTTGAGCTGGGGATTCGTATCGAAAGCGGATTAGAGGAATTTGACAGGAGATTGAAGGACATCGTATGTAGTGGTAGAGAGAGGTGCAGAGAGTTTGACAGCGCCAAAAAAGATGTTGCATTGACTCTCCTGTGGCACCTCCTCTACACGAAAACCCCCGTGCTCGCCAAGCACTTCGGGATCGCTAAAGCCCCTACGCCAAGACCCTTCTGGGTATACGAAGATAATTCTCTAAAGCCTTTAGCTGACTTCGTCGGGGGCTGGATTCCTTGCGTAGTATGCGGATCAGAACCAGCTGTAATAAAGTTTGCTAAGAAACCTGGCAGAGAAGGCGAGGTTACGTTTGATCTAGAGCGCTCAGAAGGATTGCCAAAAGACTTTGACCTAAAATATGCTGAGCAAAACCTTAACGTTCTAGAGAAGGTCTTTAAGCCTGGCGAGGCTCTAGGTCCTTACTGCCTACTCAAAAGAGCTGTATACTTTGCCAAACACCGGGAGATAGAGTTCGAGTCCACAGACGACGTAGCTCTTTCATGGATTTCACACGTAGTTAACGTTGCTAGTAGCGAGTTTGGGAATCTGTTCTCGTTTGAGAAAGCTGCCGAGAAAATTAGTGCTTTCGAAGATTTGAAGGGCGTTCCAGAGCATAGCATTGCAAACATGTTGAAAGGTCTGCTGATGCCAGGAGAGGGAAAGGATATAGAGCTAGCTGCTAAGAGCTTAGGGGTAGGCTTTGAGCGTTTCGTAAAGATGCTAACAGACGCGCTTCTCAAGACATGTGTTGAGGCTGGTCAAAAGTCTAGAGATTTTGTGGTATACCTGCTCAACCACGTCAGGGCGCTGGGTCTGGAAGTGGAAGATGTACGTGAGCTATGGAATTTTGTATTGGATAAACTGGCTGGATCGAGAAGTAGCAACGAAAGCTATAGAGCACCCGAGATATCTAAACTATGCAAAACGCTTTCACTCCCAACGACTTTCGCTATAGTGAGGTGCGATGCAGATAACATAGGAGCTATACACAGAGGGGAGAAACCAAAGAGCTTAGAGGAGTATGGGAAATCCCTAGCTAGCGTGTTGAAAAATGTATATGAAGAAGCTTTACCTGCACACAAAGCTGAAGATATAATAAATAAAGTTTCATCGCTTCTCAATCTGTTCAAGTACTTATCGATAAACGAGGTCCCGGTAACGCCTGCAAGAACTTCGGCTCTCTCGACATCGTTGATGCTCCAAGCACTAGAAGACTCCATTGTAGTGAAGAGAGGATTCGGGGTTCTCATCTATAGCGGAGGCGACGATGTGCTAGCGCTAACGCCTCCGCAAACGGCTTTAAGAGTGTCTCTAGAACTTAGGCAAAGATTCGATAGCGATACTGTTGAGATAATTCTCGGCGAAGACCTTGTGAAGATACCCAAAATGCATATTCCAACTGGAAGAAGTGCTAGCATCAGGTTCGTTAACCTGAAGGATCTAATGAACTTAGAGTTCGGCAAAGCGCACGAACTTCTCGAAAACATCGCCAAGAAAGCCAAGTGGAGAACACATAGAGGTATACAGGCTAAGGACGTGCTCGTTGTATCCGATAGCAGAAGCGGTGCAAGAGCTATCCTTCCTCTAGGTATAGCTCTTGACGAAACGGTAGCGACATTGGCGCTTACACTATTAACAGCTATGGGCATAATCTCCTCCGGGCTTCCCGAAGACTTCAGGTCTAAGATTCGGGATATGGACAGACTGCCTGACAAAGCTCTGAGGAAAATTTTCGAGTACGTTTTGAAGAAAAACACTATCACGCTAAAAGATGTAAAGCTCGGTGAAGAGATTCTAAACAGACTATCTAGGTGGCTAGACAGCATCCAGGGTATAGGCATCTCGGTTGAGGAGGGTATAGGGGAAACGAGCTTGTTTGAAAATGTGGCAAACCTAATCTCGATTACGAGGCGTCATATATGAGGGCACTCATAATCGAGCCTGTAGAATCCTTATCGCTTTCATCTTCGCCTATAACAGGAATTGACCTGCTAACCTACGTCAGCCCATTATCTCTTCCACTATCGACAACAATTGTAGGTGCTATCGGAAGCCTACTAAATGTTAAGCTAAAGAGTCAAGACCCTGTTGAAGGCCTAGAGGAGTTAGCCAATATACTTATAGAGAAGCTTAGATGCAGGAAACCAATCATAGCAGGCCCATTGACACAGTTTAGCTACAGAAATGCATGGAGCAAGCCCATGGTAAACATCGGCTGGAGATTGTTTGTAAACCCGGACTGCATAACAAACGACTACACCATAGATGTTGACAGTTGCAGCGAAGCTCAGGGATTAGCAGAGTTTAGTCCTATCATAGCTACAGGGGTGTCTCTAGAACGAACAGTTACCGAAAAACATGTTGAAGGTGCAAAGAAGGCTAGAGTAGGCTACTTTTACAAGTACCCCATGCTTTCGTATACAATCATAGCAGGCAAAACCAGAGAGGTAGCTAAACCGAGGTTTATCTATGCGTTCAATTGCGATGAGTGTATAGAGGGCTATACTAGAGTTGGAGGCGAAGGTAGAATAGCTAGAGTATATACACAAGATATTGAAGTAGAGGGGGAAATCATGTCACCGCTATCAATATCTGAAGGAACATTCATAGCCTTAAGCCCTATACCCATACTACCACTTAGAAACGATCTGCTCCTTCTCGAACCCCAGGACGTAGCGGGTCTGGAATTCGTCACAGAAATCATAGGTGTACCTAGGGGAGACAGAGGCCTACCTCATAAGATATTGGTTGAGAGACTGGGGCTGGGATTCTACGAAGTGAAGAAGATTAGAAGACCTCAGATAATATCGCTTCCTCCGGGAACAATAATAAAAACAGGTGGTTCCACAAAATCAGTCCAAGACCCTCTACTTCGTATACTCTATACTATAGGGTTTGCTTCACTATACAAGCTCAGAACCTAGAAACGTGTTTTCATCACCCAATAAACACCTAAATACAATAAAAACGCTTGGCCTCATCGACATTACGCAGAGCTGTTGCTTAGAACTGTTAAGGTTTATCTAGAGGTTTTGGAGACTCATTTTGCTACTTTTTCGGTATGCTGGAATAGTTTTATTTATTTGCTTAACACCGGTTTTTGGCTTAGTTTCTACAGATATCTGTTCCTAGAGGTTTTAGTTGTGTTCCAGGTTCTCATGATTGTGTTGGATCTGCCAGATATCTTGTTCATGGCGGTTTTTGCCGTGTTCTTCGAAGAGCCTCTAAGGAGTTTCCCAGGGGTGTTTATCTGTGTCTGCGGATTATGAGAAGTACTGTGACTGCTACGGCCATGACCATGGCTGCTAGTAGGTAGATCCACAGAGGCATGCCTTCTTTCTTGGGCGGGGGTTCTGTTGTGTCTGTGTCTAGGGTGGTTTGGGGTGTGGATGTGGGTGTCGAGGGGGTTGATATGGGGGTCTCCATCGGGGGTACCGATGTGGTGGAGTTGAGCTGTGTTACGTTTCCCGCGCTTGTGGTATCCGGCTAATATAAGCGTATATGTTCCGGTTCTATGTCCAGCTCCCGCACCGGCAGTCATTTTGCGAAAGCTTAACTAGCCATTATCGGAGACTCTTTTGGTGGGCTGCGTATGGNGCTTAGGCCTGCTGCTGTTGCTGTTCTAGCTGCTGTACTGGTGCTAGCGTTTGTCGGAGGCTTCGGCCTTGGCCGCGGTGCCGGGGGCTACACAACGACTGTTACGCTAGTCTCTACAACCACGGTAGCCACGACCATGCGTGTAACCACTACGGCAACGGCCTACACGCCTACGACCGCCACGTCGACAGTAGCTACAACGCTGACGAAAACCGCTGTAGAGACCCTCACCACAACAAAAACAGTGACAGCCCCCAGCCTCGGCTGCCTATCCCCTCTGATAGACGGAGACTAACCTTACGGCTCTGCTCGACTATATCAACAGGGCTAACACAAGCATCTGGGTCGCTATGTATGTAGTTAAGTACGATCCCGACGAGCCCGGGGACCCGGCCAACCGGATCCTGAGCGCTCTTGTCAGCGCCCATCGGAGGGGTGTAGACGTGAGGGTTGTTGTCGACGACGAGACTTTTGAGAGCTATCCCCAGACGATAGAGTTTTTGAAGAGCAGCGGGGGTGCCCGTGAGGCTCGACGAGAGCGCGTCGAGAAGAACACACGCAAAAATAGTTGTTATCGACAGCAGGGTCGTGTTTATAGGAAGCCACAACTGGACCGAGAGCGCTCTATCCTACAACCACGAGGCGTCTCTCATGGTATGCTCCCAGGATGTTGCAGAGGATCTCGAAGGCTATATCCAGAGCATATGGAGTAGCGGGAGGCCTGTCTAGAGCCAGCAGCTGCTCTCTGGCTGCTGCGCCAAGCAGAGAGAAAAACCCGCTGGGACACGGTGTAGCGGGTTATAGGCTTGCCCTTTACACCGCTCCATCTCGGGCCTGCGCTCGCTCTCGGCCTACCCCTTAAAAGGTATATCCACGTCCCCACCTTTGTCCTGGCTAGCGTGCTTATCGATATAGAGCCCCTTCTAGTGCTTGTTCTAGACCTAGACTACCCCCTGCACGGGTATCTGCATACGCTTCTCTTTGCATCTCTATTCGGGCTAGCCCTGGGCTACGCGATGTACATGCTGGAAAGGTTTTTCAGCCCGCTGTACAGAGCCCTGCTCCTGGTCCCCGGCAACCCCATGAAGATAAGGTCGTTTGTTGCTGCCGGCGCCTCCGGAGCCGTTATACACGTTCTTCTAGACGCTCCCCCTCTACCCCGATATAGCGCCTTTCTATCCCGCAGCTCTAAACCCCCTCTACAGCCCCGGGGCAGCGGCAACGATATACGATCTCTGCCTCTATGCGGGCCTCCTCGGCGTTCTATACTATATCTTCCTGCTGCTGTCAAGAGCCCTCGGATCGTCGAGGAGGGGCGGCGCCCCCTAGACCCGGGCCGCCCGGATCGCGAGCTACGCGGTTACTCCTCGGGCTCCGCTACAACCGCCGTGCCGTAGGCCAGTATCTCCGCTGCGCCCGACATAATCGCTGTCGTGGCAAACCTCATAGATATAACAGCGTTGGCCCCCAGCTTCCTGGCTTTTTCGACAAGCCTCTCCATGGCTATGTCCCTCGACTCGGCTAGAAGCTCTGTGTACTCCTTTATCTCTCCGCCGGCGATATTCCTTAGAGCAGCCACAAAATCGCGCCCGAGGTGTCTCGCACGCACAACACTACCGCTGACAACCCCGAGAACCTTCTTGATCCTGTAGCCCGGGATATAGTCAGACGTAGTTACTATAAACTCCTGGCTCGACACGCTCAACACCTTCAACAGTTGTACAGAGGGCTATCCCAGAATATATGCTTATCGCACCAGCTAGGGCCTAGGCAGGTGTTTTTCAGCGGTCTTGCCCTGCCCTTCCTAGGGTGCTTCTAAGGAAGCATCGGGCTATGGGCAGCACTACCGCCGACACCGCCAGGGCTACAACGCCCTCGAGAACCCACACGTTCTCTATTACGATGGCCGCAAAGCCCGCTACCATGTTCAGCAGGCTGTGTAGAAACACGGCGAGCAGCACGGCTATCACAGTGTTTATCTGGCCGGCGACGCCGGCGGCTATGAGCATCGCCATCCCGAGGTGGAACGCCGTGGCGCTGTTTCTCTCGATAGCGCCCCCTAGCCGGGTTTGAGCAGGCTTGCCTGTTTTCCGCACCGTATTGAATATGCTAGTTGCTTGCCGGGGGCTTCTCCACCAGTTCTCTGAACCGCCCGGCGTACTTCGGGAAAACTTTTTTGACGTCGCCTAGGGCGTCCCTGAGTCTTAGCGTTGCCGGCATCTTCCCCTTTCTCCAGACGTATACATAGGGCTCGAACCCTTCTCTCGTTTTCCTCACGGATATCCTTATCACGAGGTCTACAAGCGATGAGAACGCGAGGAACTGCTCCCTGTATACACTGCTCATGATCCCGACCACTATCTTGCCCGCGCTCTTCAGGTGGAAGAGGATGTTTACCAGCAGGTCGTAGCATCTATACGGGTCGCTCATCATGATCGGGGCGAGCATCTCAAGGCCGTGGACTACGAACACCCCCGGATCGTGTCTTTCCACGAGCTCCATAGCCTCCATGATGAGCTCCTCTACAGACATTCCGTAGGGGTTGAGCGCCTCGAACACGAGGTATTTTTCGATGATCTTGTCGGCCAGGTCCTCGCCTAGCAACTCTCCGAGCTGATCTCTCAGCACTAGCCTGAGCTCTTCTATGCTATACCTAAGGCTGCCCACCAGAGCCCTCAAGCCGTTGGTTACGACCAGGTCTACCAGGGCGAGCGTGGGGTGGGGAACCCTAGCGTAGGGCGGTAGCACCAGCAGGATAGTCTCGCCGGCGCGGATCTCCCCGATATACTCCCTGGGGAACGGGAGCGTAAACCTGTACGACCTCATGGAGACCCTGATCTCCCTCAGCATCGGGGGGGACAAACACCTTTATGCCTACGCCCTCGGCTATCTGGAACGGCACCTCGGCTACCTGGATTGGCGCTCCACGCGCTTTTCTTATCTCAAGTACTCTCGAAACCTTTCCTCCCCTCACGTAGTGTTTCAGGATGAACAGGGCATCCGATACAAACTCTATTGCCCCCAGCCCCAGCTTTTCTTCGCCGAACGGGAGCTCCGTGATGATAATGGCCAGCCCGTTGATCAGCTCCGCCAGCTGGTAGAAGTAGTTCTGGAGCCAGGCTCTCTTGTTCAGATCTGCAACGGATTCCAGCACAGCGTTTATAGAGTCGATGACCACTATGTCCGGTCTGTACTCGACAAGCATCCTGTTAATAGAATCGGCAACCTCCTCGCTTACAGATACGAGGGGTAGGCCGACAAATCTGAACAGGTCCCTGCTCTCCAGGTCGTGGAGATCCATGCCGAGGTTCTTTGCCACTCTAAACAGCTTTGCTTTGGATTCTTGGAACGATATGTAGAGACACTTCTTGCTGCTGTAGCGCGCATTTGAATAGCAGAGGGTTGTAGCAAAAGTAGTCTTGCCGGCGCCAGGATGCCCAGCAACAACAATTGTTGCACCTGGGTGGAGCGCACCCGGCAAAAGCTTGTCGAGACCCCCGATCCCGAAGACAAATCCCGTCACAGGAGCTCACCTAGGTTTCTTGGCCGCGGCGTCACCGAGACCGCCTCGCCTTTTCTCACCTATGGCACATCTATATATGTTTTTAGCAGTCTAGGGGCTGTAGCGGGGAGAGCCCTATGCGCATAGAGTCGCGCTACAGAGCATGCCCGCATCCGCTAGGAAGCGGCTCGGCGATTCCGCACAGAAGGGTCTGGGGCTAGGCAGTGTTTTCCGTGAGCTACTATGCGGAAGGTCTAAAAGGATCCGGTAGCCAAACAACAGGTATTTGCTGTACACCGGGGCTTCAATAGTGTAGATAATGTGTTTAGCGTAGACCGGGGCATAGCTAGTATTTCTCTGGTTTTGCTTCTCCCCACCTGACCCAGGGGCCTCTAACGGTATTGAATAGCACCAGCAGGGATGTGTAGACTATTGAGGGGGCTAGCCCCGTCCATAGGCCGATATACCTGTCGAGGATATCGATAAACCACTGCCCGTAGAGCAGAGCCAGCGCGTATATTGGCAGTAGCTGTAGCAAGAACACCAGTATAAGTCCTGTGACAACCGATGCAACACCCGGGCTTAGTCTGGCTTTTCTAACCAGCAGGTCTAGGACTATACCCAGTATCGCACCCATAAACAGCATGTTTATGACAGGCCCTACATAGAGTAGCCACGCCAGGGGCCCAATGCTTTCGGCCGCCTGCTCCGCTATCTCGAGAGCCTTGCCGGGCGGCACCCCCTGGGATAGTAGCTGGTGGTACACCAGGTCGTGGATAAACGAGGCAAACGCCCCGCCGATCTTTGCGGCCACTATGGCCGAGGCGGTGGCACCGGATACGATGCCCGCGACGAGGCTATAGAATATCTGTCTGCTCTCAGCCATCTCTACCGCTCCGGGCTAGATCCGGTAGAATACCTAATATACTTGATCGGGTAGCTAGAACCCTGGCGAGGATTGTTGGATCCGCTGGTAGCGATACCCATGCTGATATCGGTTCTACCCGGGCTTCTGCTGCTCGCAGCAATATCGAGGTCGGGTAGGGGCTGCTGGCTAGCGGCACTAGTTGGCGGGGCCGGGTGGCTAGCCGCGTTAATAGCTAGAGAGCCCCTGCTTCTCCTGGTGGAAAGCCTCGGCACCTATCCCAGGATATGCCTAGCTGCGTCTATGGCCGGGGTATTCGAGGAGACCTCGAGGTACCTGGTGCTCAGGTACTTTGCATCCGTCTCCAGGTCTAGGAGCGTAGACCCGTACACAGTGCTCTCAATAGGGCTGGGCTGGGGCTTGGCAGAGGCACTACTGCTGTACGTGGTACAGGTTCCGCTAGCTGTAGCGCTGTACGGCTACCAGTGGACAGACCTCCTGCCGGGCGCTATCGAGAGAAACAGCGCCACGGCGTTCCACCCCAGGATGGCGATGTCCATGCTACGGGGATGGGAGTGCGGCGGTGCTAGAGCGTGTTTGTAGAAAGTCTCTTCGAAGCCGCCAGGGTCTACTTCCAGAGTAAGAACATCAGCGTGTTTAGCCTCGAAGACTTTGTAAAAATCGTCAGGTTTGCTGTCTATAGACACACCGCAAGTTCTTCGGATGTATACAACGCTCTGTCTAGCCAGCTCAGGTGTAGCTCTAGGGGACGTTTCTGGGTACCTGTCCCTAGCTTGGCACCTAGGCGTACTCGCGGTTAGACGCTATAGCGCTAAGCCGGGCTTTACTTATGTGGCTACCGGCATCGCGAAGGAGGTAGACAGTGTCTGCAGAGACCCCTCCTCGAGGCAGTGTCTAGAGCTTCTGCACTCCGCGTGTTTGCGGGCCCCGGGGGTTGAAGAACGCAAAGCTTTAATACTTCTTCCTGCCTATAGAATAGGCGTAGCGGGGGGAGATGTTGTCGTCAGATAGGGAGAGGCTCGAGGCTCTTCTGGGGAGGGCGGAGGAGCTTGTTGAACAGGCGAAGTCTACAGACTACGTGATGCCTGTTGTTCTGCCGTTTGCCCCGGCTATCCTGGTTGTTATGGGGTTCATACTGGTGATCGTGGGTCTCGTCGGGATGACTGCAGACTCCGCGGCGGCCTACGTGCTGTTTACGGGCTTGGCGGTACTGTTTGCGGGGATAGCGGTCAACTTCTACGTTGTATACAAATGGGTTGCGCGGAGAAACGCCCACTTCAGGAGGTCGCTTCAGCTGTTCGAGGTTCTTGCCGAGGTGGCGGAGCTCCTCAGGTTTAGGAGGAGCTACGCTGTTAGATCGAGGCTTAACGAGCTTAGGGTGGTCAACTCCAGGACGAGGAGCGCCCTGGCCAACGCGCTGCTGATCGTCGTACCCCTGTACATATACTACGTGTTCCACTTCCTAAACAAGGACTTTAGCGAGCACTCGGTCAAAGAAAAGCTCCTGGTCGCCGAGCTGCTCGAGGATCTGAGGGAGAGAATGCCGTCGTTTGCTAGAAGACCCGACGAGTTTGCGGAGGTGCCAAGCAGGAGCACGTTCCTATACCTCATACTGACATGGGTAACAGGGCTGTTCATGCTGTACTGGGTATACACGCTAACAAAAGACCCGAACCAGCACTTCGAGAGTCACGCAGTACTAGAACACGAGCTGATCACAGCACTCAAACACCTATCCACCCAGACAACCTAAACACTCACCCAACCCCGCAACACTAGGCAGAGGCCACGATGTATACAAACCGAGCCCCTACGGGAAAAAAGACCAGCCCACGCAAAGCATAGCCAACGCACTAACAAAAATGCTAAAAACCTAAGGACTAGAAAACGCGCCGAACAACACCAAAGAACTACACAAGCCCTAGATCGCGCTCTTGGCCCAGGATCGCCACGGCGCAGGGTATAGAATAGCTATAGAGTTGCGCTTCTATGGAGCGGCCTCTGCAACCGCTTCTCGTGCTTCTCGTTAACTAGGTGTAGCGAGATCGAGTATGTTTGGCGAGGGCAGTGCTTATATCTCTGGGTAGCGATGTTCTCTGGATGGGGGTCTAGATGAGGTGGTACTACTGGGCTCTGACCATAGTCTTTATCGCCCTAGCGATATCCACAGTAATACCGGCGCCTGCTAGCAAGCCAAGCCTCCTAGGATACTATGCCCACTGCTCGTTTACACCAATAAGCACGGTGATCTGCCTAGCAATAGCTGGAGCAATATACTGGATCGGGAAAAAGAAAAGCTAGCCACAACCCACACTATAGATACTACACCATAGATTTTTCAGCATCTTCGCCACATATCTTCGCAACCGCTACTACACTTCGACGTATTTCAAAACCTTCTACCCGAGCCCCAAGTCCTTCTCTATATATACTAAAGTAACAATACAGCTCCCAGTACCCAAGGTGTAGGCCTACCCAAGACTCTCGATTATGAGTCTTGCGACACGTACTGTGAAGCTCCTTGAGCTTGTAAGAAGTTTTGATGAGGCGGTGTCGAAGATTGTGGGTATGGGGGAACCGTGATAGTAGTAAGCTAAAGAAGACTCGGTTCCATAACTCTTCTTCGGGATGTCCTTCGAGAACAGCTTGAGCAACTAGAAGTTCACAATAGAGCTTCTCAAGCTCCATAGCTACTGCTACGAGTTTTAGTACAACGATATCGAAAGGTTCTCTAGGATTCCAATTGATAGCATTCAAAATATCGCCAAGCGAAACCTTCTCACCATCTTCATCTACTATACGACCTTTTACTGTATCGATATAGCTATCGAGAATCTTCTTAAGAAATCCACGACCATTTATTATAGCATCGACGTGGTGCAATATCTTTGGTAGATCTCTTGCTTTGATTTCTTTGACGAGGTCTAGGACTCTGTTGACGTCCTTAACTGTTAACTCTCTAGGCTCCTTATTCTTTGAAACAACTATTGTGATATAAGCATCATCTTCTACACTCGCCCACAATCTATGGTCTGGATCTATACGAAACGTTATGCCTGCATACCCAAATTTAAGAGTGGAACATTATTCGCACATCCATTTAGCGTACTTAAACGCTTCATATACATCTAGAAAACCCACGTTAGCAACTAGAGTTTGAAGAGTTCTTGCATAGAGACGTATGTATTGTTCTGGATTGACTATTCTATCACCTAGACCCCAGAACCGAGATCCGTTGTATTCAACTAGCTGTAATAAACCTGAACTAAGGAGATCTTCTAATATATGGATTTCACCTCCCGCAGTTCTTTTAACATTTGCGATGTGCTTCTCTATGAATTCACGTTCTTCCGGCGATGAGGCCCGGAAATCACGCCAACTTATACTGAAATGGATACGTATTGTGGTACTGATTTGTTTAAGGATTTCTAAGAACGTAGGAGATGGGCTATACATAGCAAGTCACCTTCAGATCACCGGCTACTCGAACTACTAATCAATTGGAGCGATTGCTACGTTAAAACAGATTGTTACCGAGTTTATCGAATTGTATCTTTTGCAGAATGTGCGATAACCTTATTTAATTTAGTATGGTGTTTTGTTTTTATGGGGTGGTACTATGTTGGGTCTTAAGTGGGTTGTTCCTGATGTTCTAGCTGTTTCTTCTATGCCTAGCGAGGAGAATCTGAAAACCCATCGCCTCTATGTTTAGAGGTGTTCTCGTTCTTGCTGAGCCGCATGAGCTTCTGTACGATCCTAGCAAGCTCGTTGGGGCTGGGCTAAGGGTTCTCCGCATACCTATACCCGACTTCTCTGCTCCAAACCTGATCGAGCTTCACGAAGCTGTTGAGTTCATCGATAGTTGCGAGAAGCCTGTTCTTGTTCACTGCTTCGCTGGTAAGGGTAGGAGCGGTACCATAGCTGTTGCCTACCCCATGGCTACCCAGGGGGTGGGCTATGAAGAGGCTTTGGCTAGGGCTAGAAGTATCGATCTAGGATTCGTTGAGACAGGAGCACAGCATAGAATATTGAGGCTCTACGATAGACTGCTGAAGGTTGTTCCAAGGAATCTTCTTACGAAAGCTATAGAGATTGGTAGGAGGTACGACTTCGGTAGAGGAGTTGAACACGTAGCAAAGGTTCTCGAGTTATCGATAGAGCTGGCTACAGGACTCGAGAAGATAGGTCTTGCCAAGCTAGGCACCGATGTTGAGAGAGCTCTATACATAGCAGCTATTCTCCACGATATAGGAGTCTACCGCGATCTTAGCGATGCACATAGGGAGCACTCCTACGAGATGATCCTCGAGCACGGGGAAGAGCTGGACAATGCATGCGGATGCAACATCGCTGAGAAAGCTGGCATCATAGCCAGGTTGCACGGAAGAAAGGATCCAGTTCCAGAGAACCTCGATAAAGAGTTGAAAATAGCCATTGGCATCACCTGAGGATAGGCGCGATAAACCCTCGGCACACCCAGTACAGAGGAACACCGTTAACGGTGACGGCTTGACCGGAGGCCGTCGTTGATATCTCCAGGTACCAGCCCGCCTAACTCGCTCACCTTAGAGAAGTTTATCAGGCTTAAAAACCGGGTGCAGAGAAGGTGGATGTACAAAGCTTTTGCTTAGCTAGGGCGCTTGTCGGAGAACCGAGGCTGTGGCTTGTGGACGAACCTCTTAAGCAACCTCGACGCCCTTGTTAGGCTACGGGTTAGAGCCGAACTTAAGAAGTTGCAGAAGGACCTGGGTATAACCACGATCTACGTAGTAGCTGAAGGGTATTGCGATGTGCTGTCTCACTCTATCCTTACTGCTTCTAGCCTCTCGAGAGCGTTAAACCCCTTACCCCCCGCACTACCAAGACTACATCTACGTCGCTATCCACTGGGTAGTCTTCCGCGCGCCCTACCACCCACCAAGAATGCCCCGACAAGCTCCCAAGCCCAGGCTCCTAAACCTAGCCCTCCCAATAAACTCCCTAACCCCGTCCAGAGCCTCAGCCTGGGACTTCAGTGCAGATACCGCTTTACCTATTCAACTACCCTCTTAGCTCTCTCAACTATACCCCTTGCTTTACCCTCCGTGTAGAGTTGTGTGCAACGGTAATCAGTTACTGGAGGAGATTCGTAACATCGTTAACCTGTCGCCGAGGAACTTTGCATGTCTAGTTAGAACCACCGTACCCTCAAAATTTCCTGGGGCGTATGAGGGTTTTGCAGAAGCAAGCGATAGATCTCCTAAGGGATATGTGTTATACTGTAATTTATCACCCTAGTTACGAGTTTCTGAATCACGCAAAATTCGCTTTATACTACCAGATGTGTTATTCGGAGAACATAGTCTATCACGGAAAATACTATGGTTCAACAAATCTGACTGTAGCAGGTCTTGCATATAGACGAGGAGCGCGAAGCATTGGAAACTATGAGGAGTATGCGGCGACAGATCTTAGGCCTAAGTTTATATTGAGTGGAGGAGATGAGTTACATAAATGAAGCTCTAGAGCTCATCATGCATAAGGCATCTCTGTATACGGATCTCAATTACTTGAGGAAGTACATATTAGATCATCTAACGTATATAGAGAGGGTCTTGCATCATAGTAGAAGAGTTGCTTCTGGTACGACTCTGGGCGAACTATACTGTGCCTATGTAGATCTAATGGTGGCTTATATCCAATCATATGCGCTTCTCGATGAGGTTCCGGGAAAGAAGCTTACGGAGGAATTAGGGACTAAGCTAATGAGGATTAAACATCCTATAAATACCCCCGAACTAGAGATGTTGATGCCTGTGGATGAGAAACACGGTGAAATGCTGGCGAAGGATCTTGGGCTAGGATACGAAGACACACGTAGATTAGTGAAGGGGAACATATAGATGTTGTGGAGAAAGCATATGAGCTGATTAAGGATAGCTACCTAGCAACGTTGAGGGAGATTAAGAACTATTTCGACTCAAAGGAACAGAAATTCATAGAATTCATAGAGTCCAACAACAAGCACCATAAGAATGGTATTGTAAAAGCAGTTGAGATCGCTAGGAGATGGAAGAAACCATAGCATAGACATCGAGATGTAAAGATAGCGATAGAAGGACGAACCAATACGACATATCAGCGCCTATGTAAGTCTCGGAACCTAAGCTAAGTGCCAAGTTAGCTCGGTACATTACTTGACGAGACTATGCATTCTTGTTGTTGTCGTGATGATGGCTCTGGCCGTGTTTTGATGTTAAAGGAGCAGGGATAATGTTAGGTATGCTATCTCTGATACTATTGTTGCTACGATGATCATGTAGGCGATTGAGAATAGCGTCCATTTCCAGCTTCTGGTCTCTTGGTATATTACGGCTACTGTTGCTAGGCACGGTACGTAGAGCATGAAGAATAGGAGTAGCGCTAGGCCTTGCGCATTGTTAACCCCTAGTGCTGCAAAAGCCTTTTCCTCGGCTGTGCCGGTCATGATCGCTATTGCTGATATTAGCCCCTCTTTTGCTACGAACCCGTTTATCAGTGCGAAGCCTACCTTCCATGCTGATTCGGGGTTCAGCCTGTACAGGGCTGTGAGGAGCGGGGCTAGCATGCTCCCTATGTGGGCTGCGTAGCTCTGGGCTACGTCCTCAACCTGGCCTGGGGGGCCATAGTTTAGAAGGCCCCAGGATACGACGCTGAGCAGGAAGATAACGATAGCCGCTTTCTTGAGGAAGTGCTTAGTTGTATCCCAAGTTAGCCACCACACAACCTTGGGGTTGGGGCTATGTATGGGCGGTACCTCCATCAACAGCTCGGGGGGCTCCCTGACTTTGAACACCAGCCTTCTGAGTGCGAGCGAGGATACGAGGAATACCGCTATGCCCACCGCATAGACAGAGATGAGCGCGGCTGCTTGCGCAATAGAGCTTGTTAAGAGCGCTGTTACAGCATATAATGCGACGACGAGCCTGGCTTGACATGGTATGAACGCTGCGGAGAGAATCACCTCCATACGCTCGGCAGTATCTATAGCAGTTCTAGACGCGAGGATCCCGGGGACGTTGCAGCCAAAGCATATGAACATAGGGTAGGCGGACCTACCCGATAGACCGAAGCGGTTGAAGAAGCTGTGCAACGCTATAGCTATTCTCGGCCCGAGCCCCGAGTCCTCTATAACCGCCATAAACGCCGCTATAACTATTATGAGCGGGGTAAACAAGAGCACGGTCCCAACACCCCCTATAACCCCATCGGCTATAAGGCTGGCGAGCCCGGGGCTGCTGGGCTCCAGCCACGCCCTCACGCTATCGGCTAGCTTCTCGAAGAGCAGCCCCAGGAGACCGCTGAGGCTGTAAGTCTCGAGCGCCTCGGCCAGCCGCGGAGCTCCAAGCAGATCGGCGATCACGTTGAGCGGAAAGCCCGTGTTGATCGTGAAAGCCGCTAGAAACACAGAGAATAGCGTTGCCAGGGCCGCCAGGGGGCCGACAACAGGTTTCTCGAATATCCTATCAACTATACTGGGCCCAGCGGCCACCCTAACCCTCGCGATAGCGTCTTTGAAGAGCGTGTCCGCAAAGCGGTACCGGCTGCTTGCCACCACCTCCTCGATACCCCTACCCAGGATCCGCCTAGCTTCTTCGCGGAGCTTCTCGACCTCCGCCAGCACACCCCCGGCGCTCTTTTCCAGCACCCCCGCCAGCTCCTGGTCCCCCTCTAGAAGCCTGAGTGCAAGCCACCTGCTCGGATATCCCTCGAGACCGGCGACCCCCGAGAGCAACTTCTCTACCTCAGCTATGTAGGGCTCCAGCCCGTTGTAGTCGATCCTGAGTACCTCGCTCCTCCCGCGGCGCCCCTCCGCAACATCGATAAGAGTATCGAGCAGCTCCTCGATGCCCTCGCCCCCTATGGCCGACACCATCACTATGGGTACCCCAATCCTAGACACCAGCTTATCCACATGAATATGGATTCCCATGCTGTGCGCCAGATCCGATTTTGTAAACGCTATGACCACGCGGGGCGTAAGCTCGAGTATCTGGAGCGCTAGGTAAATCGTGCGCTCTGGTGCCGTCGAGTCGACCAGCACGAGAATAACGTCAGCTTCACCCGATAGCAGGTAGCTCCTGGCGACCTTCTCATCGATAGTGAGAGTGCTTAGACCGTAGACACCAGGAAGATCGACAAAGCATATCCTTCTGCCTCTATGAGCTCTAAACCCCGTCTTCTTCTCAACAGTTGTACCCGCCCAGTTGCTAACCCTAACATTCTCCCCTGTCAGTACGTTGAAAAGCGTCGATTTGCCGACGTTGGGCTGCCCGGCGAGGGCAACAGTAACATCGCATGCAGCGCTCTCCCTGACCATGGCCGAGCCCTAAACACTTTTAGACTGGCCTAAATTAGACCGGGCTAAAACTTTTAAATTTTTCGTCTCCTCTCTATACATGGGCAGTGTAGGCTTGTGAACCGCGGCTAGAGGTGAAGGCCGGTTTGAGGGTGTCAGGACTTGAAAAAGCTGTCGAAGACTACCTGGTAACGATATACAAACTCGTTGAGGCATGCGGAAAATCCCGCACGACAGCCATAGCTAGAGAGCTTGGCGTCAAGCCCGCCACAGTAACCAAAGTGCTTTCTAGACTAGCTGAGCAAGGCCTAGTGAAATGGACTAGGTACCGAGGGTTTGAGCTGACCGAGCGGGGTAGAGCGGTTGCCGAGAGAATAGTGTTTAAGCATAGAGTTGCCGAGCTATGGCTCCACGATTTTCTAGGCTACGACCACCTGGAGTCTCATAGACTGGCCCACACCATGGAGCACCTGCCCGACGACATAGTGAAGAGGCTGTACGAGAAAATAGGGAGGCCCGCAACATGCCCACACGGAAACCCCATACCGGGTGCGCAGCCCGCCATGTACGCAGATAGCTCAGAGCCCCTAGCCAGCTTTAGAGCTGGAACCGCGGTAAGACTGACGAGGATAGCTGGCGAAGTACTGGGCGTCCTGGAGTTCGCTGAGAAGAACAAGATTGTAATAGGTCTCGAGATGTGCATATTGCGGCACGAAGCCCAGGGGGTCAAGGCGTGGATACCCAGCCTAAACCGGGTTGTCGAGATTCCCCACCCATACACTGTTATGCTTAGATGTGTAGCGCTAGGCGAATGCGGTCGCAACATAAAGTAGGTGCCCAGGAGTAGCCAAAGGCCCCAAAAAGGTGACTAGCCATGGCGTCCCTAAGAGAGCAAAAACTCACAGCCATGCCCCCAGGCTCGCGAGCCGTTGTAGCAAACATACTCGCCGGGCCTGGGCTAAAGAGCAGGCTTATGCAGATGGGCATCGTCCCCGGAGAAGTAGTAGAAGTAGTCAGCAACGGGCCGGGGCCCATCTTGGTAAGGATTAGAGGCGTCGTCATAGCCTTGGGCAGGGGGGTCGCAGATAAGATAACTGTGCATCCATACAAAGAGGATTCCAGCCTATAGCGCAGGACAAGAAGCAGCCAATGCACCGAATCCGGGACCCCCGCCGATAAAGTCTGTGCAGACCCTTAGCACAGCTTTTCACGCAACTCGTTATAGGATCGAAAACCGCTATAGCTAAGCCTAGCTACCGCGGATCCTAGCAATGCTTAGTGCCTCGGAACCTCCGCGCCTACGTACTTAGCATGTTTTGCAACGTCTATGCCAACGTATTTTCTCACAAGCGAAACCCCCAGGTATACAAAGGGCGTATCGAGAGCTGCGATCAATATTTTGAATACCCACATACTGAATATCATGCTGAACAGCGTGTTAAGCGATACGATGCCGTAGAAAGCTATTGCCGTAAACACCGCCGTATCTATCAGCTGGCTAACAACAGTAGACGCATTGTTTCTAAGCCACAGCCACCTACCCTTCGTAACCTCTCTCCACTTCCAGAAAGCCCACACATCGTGATGCTGGCTAACCAGGTACGCAATAACACTCGCTAACACTATCCTTAACTGCGGTGAAAACACCCTCTCGAAAAGCTGTTGCTGTGCCGGATCTAGAGCAGGCATATAGTAGTCAAAACCTATAAGCACAAGCATAGCCGCCTCTGCCACCAAACCAGCCCACACAACATAGAAAGCACACCTCCTACCATAAACCTCGTCCACAATATCGGTTATAGGAAACGTTATAGAGTAGGCAATCGTACCCGCAGGCACTACAAACCCCAAAAACTCCACAAACTTAATACCCGCAGCTATATTAGCAAACACTATCGCAGCACCAAAAAGACTTGACAACACTATCAATACAGCAAGATCCCGCTCACCCAATACCGACCTCTCTACAGCCATATCCACCCCACCACAACCCTCGAACACGTAATCGCAGATCTCTACAGACACTAAACACAAAATATTAAAGTTTTTCTATCTCCAAAGCACACAAAGACCCCGCCTAGATAGCCACAGCAAATCAATGATATGCTCTACTATAGCACTTCAAAGCCCATGAATACCGGTAATCGTTGTCTACCCGCCTCTACACCCGGCATTGAACGGTTTTCAAGGATTCAAAGACCTAGCATATTCAGCAGCTACAACGTCTACAGCTCTTGGCGCCCAAGCTTTCTATCGATATTCAGATCGCTGAACATACCCCTGACAGCGCAGCGGAGAGGGCGGCTAGCCGTGTGAGGGTCTACGGATCTACATATCTATACAGAGGCGAGAAACTCGAACGTTGGTGAAGAAAGGTGTTAGACCTTGGCTAACCGACTACCTAAGAGAGTCAGCGGAGTTCCTCAGGTTGATAGGAGATGTAGACCGAACATCCTCGAGCACTTCGTGGGCTTTGTTTTTGAAGTGCAGAGGATCAAGAGGAGAGCGCCTATCTACATGGCAGGCAACCTGTAACAGTATTGATGGGCTGCGCAACCGCACCGAGCTTCGTCTTCATTGCCTCCAAGCCCGCAACAGGCAGAAACATATCAACGCTGATACCTGGTATAGCGGCAATGATATGCACATCGATGCTCTATCCCTCTAATCAGATAGAGCCTACCCCTCTTCACCACTATAACGTCTCTAGGAAGCACCACATAGAGCATAACGAGAATATAGAATGTAGTAGAAATGAGAAGGCGGCTAACCAGCGAGGTTATTTTTATAGAATACCGGCATATCTGTGGATAGGAATGAGGTTCTATTCCTTTAGGGTCGAGCGATCAGGTGAATACACACTCCTTAGAGCTTTAACAGAGGTTCTAGGGTATAGCATAATACTTGTGTAGGATATACTTTGAATGTGGATTTACTATAAGCGCCTCTACTTGAAAGCAACCATATGCAGAACCGTGGCTGTTTTCTCGACGGTTTTTGAAGCTGTAACGGTTCTCGTCCCTGTAGAGGTTAAAAGTTTCCCAATAGCAGTTGTAATAGTTATGGATTTCTCAATAGCTGTGGTGGCTGTAACGGTAGCAGTCTTTTCCAAACCTAGCAAACCAGATATTCTAGGTACAAATGAGGGTAACAGTGACACAGATACAAGCATTAGGGTTGCGATGGCTAGGCTACGGCAACGCTCTTCACCGTACACATTCATGCTTTCTAGAAAGTGCGTAGATTTATAAGCTCTTCAGACATCTATGGATATAGGTGTTGACAGCTATGTACTACGATGTCATCATCTTCGAGGCTAGCATGTCTAAGGTTGCAGGAGATAGGCTCGGAATCGTTATCCCTACCTGGCTATCGAGGAAGCTCGAGGAGAAAGGTTTGAGAGGTAAGAAGGTTATTGTACACATCTATATACCGAGAGAAGAAAGCTGAAAAACACGTACTGCAGCAAGGGGCTGGAGGTGCAGAGTATTTTTAGAGATCTCGTCGTGGCTATCGATGTGAGTGAGGATGGTTCTAGAGTTGTAGCTGTTGTTGGTGCTAGAGTACATGTTTTGAATAGTAGGAGGTTTGGTAGGTTGTGTACAGGACTTAAACATTTTCGCAGAGTTTCCTCCGATAGAAAGACTGGGTATCTACGATCCTTCGCGAAGAAATGTTTTAAGCTGAGAGAAGTCCTCGATGTAGTGCGTATCGTTTGGTCAGTAAACGATGTGATAAACATTCTGAGCATCTATAGACCTGCTCTCGTAGTTATAGATGATAAGCTTAGTAGATACATAAACTACGAACCGAAGATCTTAGAGAGTATGCCTAAACCGATCTACCTAGACAACTTGATGACTATAGCCGATAACCTAGCTAACTACTTCAGAATACTGCTTATCAAAAATCCTAGGAAACTTAGGGAAGAACTTAGAAAATTCGAGAAGTAGACCGCCGCGTCACGGCAGAGCCCACGGCTCATCCCTTCTTCACCGCGGGGGCCACTCCGCGGCGGTACGAAACAGCGTGATTTGCACCGGTAACTTACACCCGTGTTTTAGTTCGGGGCTTTAAACCCCGTATTTCGGTTCGGTTTTAGAAGTATATAAACCTTTTCCTAGGTGAAGCATCTTTTCAGCGATTTGCTTCGCTTCGCGTAGTATCCTCGCTGCCGTCGTTTTGCTTACCAAGAACATCGCCACCAGGTTCCCCGTAGCTACGTCTTCCCCCTCTAGAAGCGATGCAACTGCGTAGGCTAGGGCGTACCTAGACCTAATGCTTCTGGAGAGCTTCGACGGCTCGAGGATCTCGATGATCTTCAAGCCTTTCGCAACCCTATCCCTGACGCCGGGCTCCAGCTCAACCTTTTGAGAGCGGCTAGAGACTTTACACGGATAGCCCTGCCGTCTTCAAGGAAGACGAAGCCTCTTTTTCTTAAGCTCGAACCTTCTGAAAGCCTCTTTCAGCATCTTTTTCCTAGCTATCCTCTCCATCCGGAAATGCCTGGTCTCAGCACCCCTAGTAGCGATGCTATACCTATCGGTGTTACCGTGGCTGTAGATGCGTTGCTCGTAGATAGTGTCTACTACGCATTCACAGGAAGAGCACACACTGACGAGATTATCGAGATCCCCGAAATAGGCTTGGTGACGAGGAGGCTTGTCTGATTCGAAGACAGGAGGTTCTGCAGGTACTACGTAAGACTCAAAGGCTCTCAAAAACCCTGTGAATGGGTGTACCTCAGCATGGATACTGTGGAGTTGCTGAGGAGGTGTGTAAGTGGCGAGGTTGATCGAAGGAATGCGACAAGGTATGCATAGAGGCACAGACCCCAGCACCTAAGATGATGAGGAAAGTAAACTGGAGAATCCTTACACAGATCGTCAGCAATAAAGACGTTGCAAGGTTTATACAGTCGAGGCTCGGAGAGCTGAGGATCCCCGAGGCTAGGTACGGAGACATGCTGTCGAGAGCAGACGAAGAGCACCCCCGGTTCCTAGAGAAGCTCAAGCATCTTGTCTATTCCTCTCCCAACACAGGAGCCCATAGGTAATAGGCTTCGGACCGCCTACAAAAATCAATGGTTTTCGCCATCGCTTGTCTGATACCCATCAGATGCGGTGTGAGGTCGGTTTGGCTGGAAGGGGTTGAGGGTCGGGCTCTTCGCCGTTCAATTGTGTGGCGGGCCCGAGGGGATTCGAACCCCTGACCACCGGCTTAGAAGGCCGGCGCTCTGTCCTGGCTGAGCTACGGGCCCTCGGGCTGTGTGGCGGCCTCTGAGTTTTCAGCGTTTTAGTTTATGTGGTGGGTTTTTTAGTTTTGCTTTGTTTTGGTGTTGCCGTGTCGCTATGGCTTTGATCGTGTTCTTTATCTCTGTCTCTAGTTTTGCTGGGTCTGTTTCTGCTATTCCTGTTACGTGGTCTGGCTTGCCCCCAGCTTTGACCGGGGCTGTCTTGGCCAGTTCCCTGGCGATTTGTCTTGCATCTATTTTCTGTGCTGCTGATTTGCCTAGCGATATCTCTATAAACGTCTTGTTTTGTAGCGGTACTAGCCCTACTGCTACGAGGCTGGGGTTCTGCTCTACCGCTTTCAGCATGAGCTCTTTTAGGGTCTCCCTATCGTCTACCTCCATCCTGTGTATATACAGCTTGAGGCCGTCTACGTCTTCTGCTCTGCTGGCTATGTTTTTGAGGACCTCCTCTACGTACATAGCCCTGTACGCTTTTACAAGGCTCTTGACCCCCTCGACCTCCTTGAGGAGGCTGGAGATCTTCTTGTCTACCTCCGCTGGAGACGTTCGTAGGCTCTGCGCAATGCTCCTAAGCTTCTCCTCGAGAGAATAGACGTACTGCGGCAGCGCGGTGGAGGCTACAAACTCGAACCTCACCACACCGTCTGCTATCTTCTCTACGTTCACAATCTTGATGACCCCCACCTCGCTCGTGTTCCTAACGTGGGTACCGAAACAAGCCTGCGCGTCCCAGCCGGGTATCTCTACAACCCTTATGGTCGGGACCATGGGCACCCCGCCCTGGTACAGCGTGAAGCCGAACATCTTCTCGGCGTCGTTTCTAGGCATAGAGGATACCCTGACCTCTATAGCGCTGTCGACAACGCTGTTGGCCAGCTCCTCTATCCTCCTAACCTCTTCCACGCTTGGCAGCCTGTAGTGGGTTACGTCGAGCCTAGCCTTGTGCTCGGTCTTCTCGGCACCCGCCTGCCAAACGTGCTCCCCCAGAACCCTCCTCAGGGCACCTAGCAGTATGTGGGTTGCCGTGTGGTGCCTCATCCTCCTATACCTGACGACCCAGTCTATCTCCCCCTCTACCTCTGCACCCACCGCCAGGCCCTCGGCGCTGTCCACAACATGCACAACGACATCGCCGACCTTCTTCGTATTGACAACAGCTACAGACCTACCGCCTATCCGCAGGTAGCCCCTATCGCCGAGCTGGCCTCCCCCCTCCGGGTAGAAGGCCGTCCTGTCGAGAACCACGAAGTTCTTGTACACCCCGAGAACCCTAGCCCTAAACCTCCTCGTGTACGGATCCCTGTGGAACAGCGGATCCGTAGGGGCAAACCCGGAGGCCCACTCAACCACATCCCTATCGAGCTCTACCTCCCCGAAGCTCTTGAGAACCCTGGGCCTGCTATGCCTAGAGGCAACGATGGAGTAGAAGTCCTCCGGAACCTCCACCCTAACCCCGTACCTCCTCTCGACCTCCTCGGCGAGAATCTCCGGCGGCACCCCGTGGGCATCGTAGACCTCGACCAGGTCGTCTAGCGACGGAGGCCTCGACGAGAACCTAGCAGCCAGCGTAGAAACCCTGGAGAGCACAGACTTGTACCTCTCCTCCTCTAGCTCGACCATCTCGAGAACCCTGTCCCTGTTCCTCAGCAGCCTCGGGTACATATCGCCCCAGTACACTATCTGCTTCGCAACGAGGTCCACCAGCCTAGCGTCTCTGCTAAGCCTGTGGAGCCTCCTAAGAGCCCTCCTGATAACCAGCCTCGCCAGGTAACCCTCGCCGCTGTTCGACGGAACAATGCCGTCGGCGAGCATGAGGGCAACGGTCTTCGTGTGGTCTAGGATGGCGTAGACGTCGAAAGCCCTCGACAGCTCCTCCTCAACCTCTCTAGCGCCGACCCCCAGAGCCCTGGAGACGTAGGCGTAGAGAGCGGCCCTGCCCCCGGTCCTGACCCTGGGCATGCCCTGCAGAGCTGCGAGAAGCATCTCCTCGCTAGGCTCGGGCACCCCTAGAGCCTTGTGGAACTCGGGTACGAGCGGCCCGTAGACAGCGTGGAAAGCAGTAGGCGTTTTCTGTAGAAACCACGCTATCCTCTCTATCCCGTAGCCCGTGTCCACAATCTTTATAGGGAGCTCTTCGTAGCCCCCGTCGGCAGACCTGTACATCATAAAGACCAGCGTGGCTAGCTCCAGCCCGCCAACAGCAACCTCGAAGCAGGGGCCGGCGTTGCCGCCGCCCTCCCACCAAGACTCCTTGAACGTTATCTCCTCCTCCGGAACCCCGAGCTCCTCGACGAAAAACTCGTAGGCGTACTCCACAGTCTCGTCGGTCCAGTAGACCCTCCTATCGCTGTAGTTGAACGCGTGGTGTCCCCCNATGATAAAGTTGGTCAGGTGCCTGCCCAGCGTAAGGCCGACCGAGTCTATGTCCTCTAGCCTTATACAGGGCTGGGCTATGACGAGCGGGTTGGCGGGAGGGGGCACCAGGCCGGAGGTTACGTGGGGCTGGAACACCACTATGCTCGCTATCGTCAGGTAGAGATCCTCTCTCCACCTAGCGACCACAGGCCTTGGCTCTACAACCTCGTGCCCGCGCTTCCTGAAGAAGTCTAGGAAGAGGTCCCTGACCTCTCTATAGCCTAAGCCTGCGCCTAGCCCGTATACCCATAAACGTGTACTCGGTGCAGGGAACATCGCCGCAGTCGCTCCTATCGACAAGACTCCAGAAGTGCGCGCCGCAGACCCTGCACTGCTGCCTCTTGAACCCCTTCTCCGCGAAAAGCCTCAACGCGAAAAATAGATGGGTCTACAACGCTCATTTTTGTACCTTGGCCTTGTCTATCGCTAGAAAAACACCTAGCCTACCGCTAGATGCTATCGGCCGGAGCCGCCGCCCGCTAGCCAAAGAGCGATGCGAGGCCCTCGGCCAGCTGCTCCTCTGTTACAGTCTCCTTCTTCTCTTCTTCCTCCTTCTTCTCCGCTGGCGCGGCGGCAGCCTGCTGCGACTGGGCGGGTGCCGCTGGCGCTGCTACAACGGGGGCCACGGGCATGGCCGTGGCCGTCTTGATGACCTCGTCTATGTTGACCTCCTTCAGGGCTGCGACAAACGACTTGAGCTTTACATCGTCTACAGCTAGCCCGGCCGACTCTAGCACCTTCCTAAGGCTTTCCTCCGTAATCTCTTTTCCTGCAGAGTGTAGCAGTAGAGTTGCATATACGTATTCCATACCTCTACACACCTTGAGGTCTAAATCTAGGACACGTCTTATAAATCTAGATAGTCAATAGCTTTGGCAAGGGGTTATTAAGCCTTCTTCCCGAGCACGGAGCGGCCAAGCCGGCGTCGCCGGCAAAAAAGAGAGGTCCTGCCGTCTCCGCGGGCAGGCTTATATCCTACGGAGCGGCTCTCCACTGAAGGTGTCCGCCCGTGATAAGGAAGGCCCTGACCATAGCCGGAAGCGACTCGGGCGGCGGAGCGGGGATACAGGCAGACCTAAAGACCTTTGCCGCGCTGGGGGTACACGGCCTATCGGTGATAACCTCTATCACGGCGCAGAACACCTACGAGGTTAGGGCTGTCTACGACCTCCCGCCGGAGATGGTGAGGTCGCAGTTCGAGGCCGTCGTAGAGGATATGGGGGTCGACGCCGCGAAAACGGGTATGCTCAGCAACAGCGGTATAGTCAGGCTCGTGGCCTCTCTCGTAAAGAGCTACGGCATACCGACCGTGGTAGACCCCGTCATGGTGGCCAAGAGCGGTGCCCCACTCCTCAGGGAAGACGCCGTAGAGAGCCTGGTAAAGCACTTGATACCCGTAGCCCTGGTGGTGACCCCCAACAGGTTCGAGGCGGAGAAGCTGACGGGGATAAAGATAGCGTCTGTAGACGACGCTAGGAGGGCCGCCAAAAAGATCGTAGAGGATCTGGGGGCGAGAAGCGCGGTTGTGAAGGGCGGCCACATAGAGGGGGACGAGTCTATCGACGTTCTCTATGTGGATGGCACGTTCAGGGAGTTTAGGAGTAGGAGAATACAGACCAGGAACACACACGGAACGGGCTGCAGCTTTTCAGCGGCTATAGCCGCCGAGCTGGCCAAGGGAAAGAACGTCGTGGAGGCCGTCAAGACCGCCAAGGAGTTCATAGCCACGGCCATAGAGTTCGGCCTAGACATAGGCAGGGGCCACGGCCCTGTAGACCCGGTGGCCTGGCTCTATATACCGGCCGAGAGGTACAGGGTTCTCGAAAACCTTAGGAAAGCCGTAGAGATCATAGAGCTGAACGGAGAGGTTGTAGCGCCCCTGGTGCCCGAGGTCGGGATGAACATAGGCATGGCGCTGCCGCGGCACTACGCCCGGGGACCCGGCGACGTTGCCGCTATACCGGGTAGGATCGTGAGGGTTGGGAACAAGGTTAAGGCTGTTTCGTGCCCCGAGTTCGGGGCTTCTAGACATATAGCTAGGGCCATTCTAGCCGCTATGAAGTTCGACGAGGGGGTGCGCGCGGCTGGAAACATCAGGTTTAGCAACGAGATAGTCGATACCGCGGCAGACCTGGGCTTCTCGGTCTCTTCATACGACAGGTCTAGAGAGCCTCCCGAGGTAAAGGCTGTAGAGGGTGCAACCATCCCCTGGGGGATAGAGGAGGCCGTGAAGGCCCTAGGAGGCAGGGTGCCGGACATAGTCTACCACAGGGGGGACTGGGGCAAAGAGCCTATGATAAACGTGTTCGGTGCAACGGCTACAGAGGTAGCGCACAAGATCCTGGCCATAGCGAGGAGGCTTGCAAAGAGATAGCAGAACCCCGCACTCCTGCACCATACCGCAACCTTATATACCGGGGAAGCACATAAACAGAGGGGTATGAAATGTCCGAGACAACCGTTGCAGAGATAATAAATACCGTACTGTCGCAGCCCCAGACTGCAGTCGTTATGGGCATCCAGTTCTTCCTGGGCCTTGCCCTAGGCTACGTGTCGGTCAAGGCGCTGAGGTACATAATAGCTTTTATAGCGATCCTAGCCCTAGGCACGTTCCTATCCATATGGAGCCTCGGGTCCACACCCCAGGAAGCGCTGCAGACGCTCCAACTATCAGTAGGAGCACTCAAGAACCTGGCGGCCGTAATAGGGCTTATGAGCGTTGGCCCGGTTAGCGTCGGGTACATAATCGGGGCTGTCATAGCCCTGATGAGGAAGTAGGCAGGCGCCAAAGCAAAGCGTTTGCCAGGTCTTGTGCGGAAATAAAACGAAAGAAAACGTTTAACCTTTTTGTTTTCCCGGGCCCAGTCGCGGAGAGACTTTAGGCTTTCTCTATGCGGACTACGCCGCCGCTCCTAAACTTCGAGAACACCGCGGGGTCTCCCAAGACCCTGCCGATCACGTTCACGGGGCTAGCAGGCCTTATCTCGTCTGCCGATCTGCTTGCCGGCGTGGGGCCCCAGAATATGCATATCGCCCTGCCCGGCGGCCAGTAGGCTATCGTGCCCTTGTCTACGACCTCCCTCGGGTTCTCCTCCTCGGCCGCTACACTTGTTGAGAAGTACACCTCGTCGCCCCACCTGTAGCCTACCCCCTCTATGGGGAGGGCCTCTACAACCTTCTTGAAGGTACTGGGGCTCAGGTCGTCGAATAGCTCGGCCTCTACATAGCCCGTGGCCTCTGTGTATATCTTTACCCGGAGCCTCGCCATCCCGAGCACCGCGCTATACAGGCCAGCCCCGGTATATATGGATCTCGCCGCGCCGAGGCATCAGCAAACACCTCTTCATCACGGGTCAGGCCGCTGAAAGATCATCACCTAGCCTCCGGCTTGTATGATGCCCGTTAGGCGTATCCCCCGGAGGTGCTGTGCCCATAGAGACTTATTACTCTAATTCTGCTGAAACCTGGCGGTGGTGCTATTGCCGAAGTCGAAGGTTTTGTTCGCCAAGGCCAGGCTAGAAAAGCTCGAGAAGGAGTCCAGCCTGCCCTTCAAGTTTAGAAGGCTTCTAGAGGAGAGCCCGCTAAAGAATACCATAGGCAGCGGCAACATAGTCGCCATAAAGATCCACGTAGGGGATATGCACCACGGGGGCTTTAGGACGATAAGGCCTATCTTCGTTAGGATACTGGTTGACTACGTGAAGAGCCTCGGGGGCATACCGTTTATAACGGACACGTGGGGGCTTAAACACGTCGTTGTAGGGCTTGAGAACGGCTATAACTACGCAACGATAGGAGCGCCCCTGGTGCCAGTCTCGGGAATTAAGGAGACGGACATTGTAAAGGTCAGGGTCCCCAACCCATTGAGGATCGAGGAGGTTGAGGTAGGCTCGGCCGTTTTCCATGCCGATGTCCTCATAAACTTTGCGCACAGCAAGGGACATCCATCGCCTGGCTACGGCGGCGCCATAAAGAACCTGGCCATGGGCTGTACGGGGCCCAACACTAGGTCTGCCATCCACAACCTAGAGAACCTAGACTCGGAGGGCAGGGCGTTTCAAGAAGGGCTTGTAGATGCTGCCCAGGCTGTCATGCTCAACAAGCCCGGGAAGGTGTTCCACATAGACTACGTGCTGGACGTCCAGCCCTCGTGCGACTGCGCGCCCTTCTCAGACATACCGATAGTGCCCGACATAGGCATACTGGCCTCCGAAGACATCGTTGCCCTCGAGAAGGCTGCTCTAGACCTGATAGACAGCTCGCCAGTAGTGCCCGGATCCATAGGGGAGATGGCGGGCCTGAAGCCCGGTGACAACAAGTTTCTCGCTATACACGGCAAGAACCCCTACATACAGGTCGAGGCCGCCCACAGAAAGGGCATGGGTAGCGTAGAGTACGAGCTGGTAGAGGTATAGCCCGTGTCCGCCCCGGGCTACAAGGTCTACGTAGACCAGGAGAAGTGTATAGGCTGCGGCCAGTGCTACGCCGCGTGCCCAAACAAGGTTTTTGTTATAGAGAACAGGAAGTCCGTGCCCCTCTACCAGGATCGCTGCGCTGGCTGCAGAGCATGTATAGTTAGGTGCCCGGCCAACGCGATAACGCTAGCGCCGCGCGATGTCAGGGCGTTCTTCTCTAGGTTCTACGCGAAGCAGTAGTCAGCTCGCATCCCGCCGCCCAGCCAAGAGGTGCCCGGGGTGGGGTTACCGTGGCGACCAGGGTTCTCATAGCGGGGCTGCTCGTCCACGACTCGGGCAAGACGTGGCTAGGGGTATCGCTCGCGAAAAAGCTTGTAGAGCGGGGCGCGAGCGTCGGTGTTTTCAAGCCTGTTGCAGGCCACAGCGCTTGGTACCAGTATAAAACAGTTGTCGAGAGCCTCAGGAGGGGAATCCTGCTGGGGGAGGACATAGCCGTGTACGCCGACGTCCTAGGCGGTGTAGACGTAGAGGTGTCGAACCCCATAGACATACTCCTGTCACCCCCCGACATCGAGCAGTATGCGGGCCCCAAGATCTATAGCTACCTAGCAGACCTAGACAACCTCCTTAGGCAGGCCGTGCTAGCTAGGGTGTCGAGGTGCTCGGATAGGTCTACACAGCACTACGTGTTTAGAGACAACCTCTCGAAAACCCCGCCGCTCCTTAGAAAAGTGCTTGAAGAGCTTGCCCAGAGGCTCGACGCTGCCAACCGCAGCATCGAAGAGTTCTTCGCCTATGCTGAAGAGCAGCACCATCGAGGAGGAGCTGGCCAGGTGCCTAGAGGTTGTCGAGCGCGGAAAAGACGTGGTCGTAGTAGAGTCCTTCAACAATGCTATCGCGCCGTTCAGCAGGGCCCTCAGGCTAGTAGATATTGTGCTTCTCGTTGCGCCGGGTGCCGTGGCTATATACGATGACGTGGGTAAGATCGCCAGGCTGGTTGAGGGGGCTGTCCGCAGGTACGGCGATAGGGGGTTCGATGCCTCAAACGTAGTAGCAATGCTAAAACCGCGCCGGGTAGAGCATATCGAGCCGAGGGCCAGCATAGGCGAGGCTTCTGCTTCTCTAGACCGCATAGCCGACGAGATCCTGGCTGCGAAGGGCCGGAGCGACTAACAGTTTTTAACTGGCCGCTGTCCGCAGAACAGTCAACAAAAGGCGTGCAATGCTATGAGCGAGAAAGCCGTCGAGATAGTGAACCTGGTCAAGAAGTTCGGAAACTTTGTCGCTGTAAACGGCGTCACGCTAGACATATTCTCGGGCGAGATCTTCGGGCTGCTCGGGNCTAACGGCAGCGGCAAGACGACTACGCTACTAGTAATAGCGACAGTGTACAAGCCCACTTCGGGCGATGTCAGGGTCTACGGCCACAGCGTTGTGTCGGAGGGAGACAAGGTCAGGAGGCTCGTGGGCATAGCCTTTCAGGACCCGAAGGCACTGGGCATCGACAAGCCCTACGACCTTCTCCTATGGCATGCCCAGGTAGTGGGCTACTCCGCGAACGAGGCGAGGAAAGTAGTCAGAGAGATCATGGAGGACCTCGGGCTGTGGGAGCATAGAAACAAGTACTTCTACCAGCTAAGCGGCGGCACGAGGAAGAAGATCGAGATAGCCAAGGTGCTTATCCAGAAGCCCAGGGTAGCAATATTCGACGAGCCCACGGCGCAGGTAGACGTAATATCGAAGCACTATATGTGGGAGAAGATCAGAGAGCTTAGAGACGAAGGGTCTACGATTATAGTAGCCACAAACGATATGTTCGAAGCAGAGAGGGTGTGCGAAAGGCTCGCCATAATGTACAAGGGCGTTTTGAGGTCTGTGGGGACTGTGAAAGAGCTCAAGGACTCCATCCCCTACGGCGACGTCGTAGAGCTGGAGCTCGACTCGCCGCTAGAGCGCGACGTGGTCGAGGCCCTGAGCAGCTTTGGCAAGGTGGTCTACGCAGACAACAAGGTCATGCTCTACGTAAACAGGGGCGAGGAGGTGGCTGTCGAGGTCGTCGACATGCTGAGGGAGAAGTAGTAGGAGAATACTCAGGATGATGGTCAAAGAGCCTACACTAGACGACGTTTTCTTCTATCTAACAGGCGCAAAACTCAAGGAGGAGTCCTGATGCCCGGGCCCGCCGGTCCCCCTATCAGCAATCTGAGGGCTGTCGCTCTTCTCATCAAGTGGGACCTGTTCAAGATAGCCCATAGAGCCATATTCATAGTCATGAGGTCTGTCTGGTTTGCTATACAGGTTATCTTCTTTGGGCAGGTCCTCTCCCACATGGTAAACTCGCGGCTGGTCGGGCTAGACCCCTCATCGTACTACAGATTCTACCTCTACGGCATCTACACGTCGATACTGTTCACCATAACCGCCTCGAGGGCCTACGACCTAGCCGAGGAGTTCGAGGACGGGATAATAGAGTACCAGCTCTCTCTACCGATAAACAGGAGGGTCCTGGCCTTCGGCAGGGCGGTCGGGGGAGGCATAGCTGCGACTCTGTTTACCCTACCCATGTACGCAACCGTTGTACTGCTTGCCGGCGAGAGAGACCCCATAGCCATAGCAGTGTCGCTGGTAGCAGCACTTGTCTTCTCTATAGCGATCTCGGGACTCGTCATAACGGTTACACTATCCATCAAGTCGAGCGACGCAACCGATATCCTCATGGGGGCGCTAGACGCTATCCTCGTCAGGCTTTCAACTATTTTCTACCCCGCAGCTATACTGAAGAGTGTGGAGCCCTACTACTACACCGCCCTGGTCAACCCCATATCGCATATAGCCGATATACTGAGGATCCTGTACTCTTTCGAAGAATACCGCTCTATAGTGATAGCAGAGCCCTCGGCTATGGTGAGCTACGTGCTGGGGCTATTCGTGGGCTTCACCGCTGTTGCGATATACGTTATCGAGAAGAAGATAGAGGGTGGGAGCTGGAGATGAGCGAGCTCAAGAAGATGTGGCTGATATCGCTGAGAGACCTAAAGAGGTTTATAGCGCTAAAGTACTGGCTCGCAGGACAGCTGGCTATGACCCTCGCAGACATATTCGTATTCGCCCTGCTTCTGAAGGGGTTCATCAGGAGGGAGTTCATACCCGACTACCTGAGGTTTGTGACCCCAGGGGCTGTAGCGCTTGCCACGTTTGTCGCCTCTTTTTCTATCGGGCGCGAGGTCGGTATGGAGGTCAGGAGGGATATCATTGCCCACCTCCTGGCCCTGCCGATGAAGAGAACGACTCTGGCCCTCGGGAGGGTGTTTAGCGGCATGCTCAGGGGGCTCGTATACCAAATACCCTTTCTCCTGATAGCCGCCCTCATAGTATCCCCGCCACCCATAGAGAGAACCCCCCTGCTGCTGGCGACATCGGCTGTCCTCACGCTCTCGATGTCGAGCCTGGCAATCGCTATCTCGACCATTAGCAGAGACTTCAACGTTCAGGCGACCTTCAGGGCCCTGACGTACTACGTCTTGTTCTTCTTCTCCAACGTTTTCTACACAAAAACAGCTCTCGAGCTGAGGTTCCCCCAACCACTGCCCGATATAATCATGCTAACCCCCATCTCCATAGCAGCCGACATATACGAGGTGGTGTTTCAACTACTACACCTCTATAGATATGGCGAGAGCCCTGCTGATAATACCCTGGTGCATCCTGCTAACCTCTGCCGCGACCCTGCTATACCTTCGCAACCTTACGAAGAGATAGCTAGCCGCTAAAACCCCTCCGAAGAGTATACTTGCTAGAGCGTGGTGCCGGCTTGGACAAGCCCAGGTATGTACTCGCAGACAGTCTTGTCCTAGAAAAGCCCAGGGACTTCAGCTTCTTCCTAACGGCAAGCGTATACAACTTTTCCTGGTGGTTCAACGGCGAGAAGCTCTTCGTCCCTCTGGGAGACGCTGTGCTGGTGTTTCGCGATATAGGCAGCGAGGTAGAGGTATCGGTATACACGAGACCCAGCGCAGACTCCGATACCGTAGACCGCGCAGCAGAGTACGCCCGCCATATCCTCGGGCTCGGCGAAGACCTCTCCGATTTCTATGCTATAGCGTTGCGCGACCCGCTGCTCTCCCAATCGATAGACTTTCTGCGGGGTCTCCGCGTAAGGGCTTCTACCCCCTGGCTAGCGACGGTCGTAGGCATTTGCCAGCAGAACGCCAGCTTTAAGCAGGGGTGGAGAATGTTCTACAACTTTCTCAAGATGCTCGGCAGCAGGGTTGTTGTCGAGGGATCCGAGGTCGTGGTTCCGCCGAGGCCCGAAGACCTGGGCGAAAACGCCGCCAGTCTTTTGAGAGAAGCAGGCTTCGGCTACAGGGTATCCGCAGTACTGGGGGTAGCCCGGGTCTTCGAGAAGAACCCCGGCCTAGATAGCTGGGGCGCTAGCCCTGGCGAGCTCGAGGAGCAGCTACTTAGCGTAAAAGGGGTTGGCCACTACACCTCTAGGCTTGCCCTGGTTCTATCCCTCAGGGTGTACGATAGACCCCCGATAGACAGGTGGCTTAAGGAGATAGCGCGCAGGGTCTACGGCATAGCAGATGCAAGAGATGTAGAGCGTGTGTACACCTCGGTCTGGGACAGGTGGAGCGGGCTCGCCGTGTTCTATACAACAGTAGCTCTAGACGCCGAGCCCCTATCAGCAGCCCTAAAGAGAATAGAAAACGGGTTGACCAGGCCCGACCCAGGCAAGCTCTCGCCGCTCACGATGTGGCGCTACCTGTAGAGCCTAGAGGCTAGGATGTTAAACGGCGAGGAGCAACCCCATTCTACGGCCTGCGCGGTGAATACGTCCCGGCTTTACTCATACAGAGCCGTGACGCGGCTCCGTTGTAAAGCCTACTACAGTACTCGGCTACAGAGGGTTTATTAGTTTTCGCTGCCACCCCCAAAGCCGCAGGTGCTTTACGCAGCTAGATCTGTTTCGGCCCTCTCCTCGATAGAAACTCGTCTACGAGATCTCTGATCGTAGCTCCTTCAACTACTACAGCCTCCCAGGAGACCCGCACTACGGGCTTGTCTATTCTAAGAATTCTCTCGAGTCTCGCGGGCGTCGCCAAGAGGACCGCGTCTGCCTCTATCCTGTTCAGCATCTGCTCTAGGCTCTTCAGCTGCTCATCGGTGTAGCCCAGGCTCGGTATAACCGGACCTATGTGCGGATAACGCTCGTAGATATCCCTGAACACCCCCACAGCGTAGCTCCTAGGGTCGACGACCTCGGCACCGTACTTCCTGGCCGCGACATACCCTGCTCCGTAGGGCGAGCCGCCGTGTGTAACCGTTGGCGCGTCCTCGACAACAACAACCCTCTTACCCGAAACAGCGCCCGGGTTGTCTATCCTCACATCCATATCGACTTTCGAGATGATGGCGCCCGGGTTTACGCTCTTCACGTTGTGCACCACCCTATCCACGTCCTCGCGCCTGGCTACACCGACCTTGGTTATTATGACGGCGTCTGCTAGCCTGATGTTCACCTCCCCGGGGTATGCCCCGGTCTCTATACCCGCCCTGGTAGCGTCTGTTACCGCAACCCAGTACCAGGGCCTATAGAAGGGCCAGTCGTTGTTACCCCCATCCCATAGGATCGCGTCCCCGAGCTTCTCGGCCTCTAGAAGAATCTTGGCGTAGTCTACTCCCGCAAGCACGGTTGCGCCTAGCTCTAGATGGGGCTCGTACTCCTCTCTCTCCTCGATCGTAAGCCTATACCTATCCAGATCCTCGAGTCTTCTAAACACCTGAACGAGGTTCTGCCCGATATCGCTGTAGACCATGGGGTGGCGGACCACGGCAACAGAGACCCCCCGGCCCGCGAGCTCCCTGACAAAAGCCCTCGAGATCGTGCTCTTGCCGGCGCCTGTCTTGGTCGCTGTAATAGCTACAACAGGCTTCACGCTATCCAGCATAGTGTTCCTAGGCCCCAGTATCCTGAAGTCGCATCCGAGAGACAGTATGTAGGATACCAGCCTCCCCAGCTCCTCGTAGGTTAGGTCGCTTAGGCTGAGGACAACCTCGTCAACGCCGAAGGTCTTCACTATGTTCGGCAACATCTCGATGGGGTACACGGGAATACCCGCTACATATCCTTCGCCCGCAAAGCTGGGCGGGCACCTCCTAAAGCCTACGCCGGGTATCTGGGTAAAAACAAAAGCCACAACCTCGCTATCGGGACTACCCCTAAAAACCGTCAAGAAGTTGTGGAAATCCCTACCGCCAGCACCTAGAATAACAACTCTCTTTCTGTACACGGTCTACACCAGGTCTATAGCTATACAAAGGGCGGTTTTTAACGAGAATGTTCCTAACCGAGGTCGCCACCTGATTGCTGATTTGTTCAGAACACGGCTATCATATCATCAAATCAACCTGACGTGCACTCATCATCAGTCTAGATGTGCCCCGCCGCTGTATGCAGGCCTAGGCGGCGATAAAGCTTTATAGAGATGTTCTACACCCGGTGATAACATCCTTGGTGGCAGCCCATGGTCAGGTTCAGGTGTCTTTGCGATGGCCAGTGCTGCAAGCGCTAATCCCCGTGACACACCTAGACTTGCTCAGGCTGAAGATATACGGTGGTATCGATATAACGCTGTCTATGCTGAGCCTCAAGGATAGAGAGCGCTACGACCTCGGAGGTCTCTACCCGCCTATAAAGCTCTGGGGTAGGGAGTACTACATAGCCTTGGCGTCTAGAGAAGAAGACAGAAGCTGTATATTCCTGCTTAGCGACGGCAGGTGCTCCGTCCACGAGTTCAAGCCCCTGGTCTGCCGCTTATACCCGTTTGTATACTACGTTAAGAAGAGCAGCGACATCGATATAGCCGTCATCAAAAAGGCTGTTGGTGAGTACCCTGGGCTTATCGTCGATAGCGAGCCCATCCCGGCCGACGTGGTCGAGCACCTTAAGAGGCTGGCGCGTGTCAGACGCGAGGAGCTGAGCCTATGGAACAGCGCTATACTAGAGTGGAACTCTAAGCAGGGGTATAGCGAAGATGCTGGTCTAGGCAGCTTCCTAGATTTTGCGCTCAAGAAGGCCGAGGCCCATAGAAAAGAGCTGGATTCGTGGGGCATGTGGATTAAGTAGAGCGCCCATACGCTAAAACCTATACCCAGGACTCCTAGACACCGCCTCCAATCCTTTCCCGAAGCTCTAGGAACTCTCTATAGACCTGGGAAGCCGTTGACGTGCCTATCCTGTGCACCCCCATGCCTATAGCGAGAAGCGTGGTAATAGCCGTTCTAAAACCGCCCGATGCCTTGACCTTGAGCCTCCCACGGGAGAGCCTGATCAGCGTATACACGTCTTGTAGATCCGTCTTGGATAGAACGCCCGTAGACGTCTTGATGAACTGCGCCCCGGCTTTCGCCACGAGCTCGACGGCCCTGGCCTTCTCCTCTAGGGACAGAAGCGGCGACTCGACTATAACCTTGACCGTAGCCCCGTACCTCTTGGCGGTATCCACAACAGCTACCAGGTCTTCCAGAACATCGTCGTATCTACCGCTCTTAAACGCCTGTATATTCATAACAACGTCCACCTCGTGCAGGCCTAGGCCGAGCAGCTCCTCGGCCTCTACAACCTTAGCTCTGGTGCTTGTAAACCCCATGGGAAACCCGATAACACTGCATATGCAGACGCCCTCGGCAAGGCCCTTGGATAGAACATGCCTTGCGTGGTAAGGGGATAGGACAACGCATTTAAAGCCATACTCCCTAGCCTCATCGATATATGCCAGGGCCTGGTCTAGGGGTGCATCGGCTTTTAGCAGCGTGCTATCGATATAGCCTGCGAATTCCCTAGGGCTCAACCCCTGGACGATACCCCGGACAAGATCTGGGTACGTGTATACCACCCATTAGGTGTCAGCGTTTCTAAAGATAATATCGGTCGCCGTCTTTGGCCCTAGGCAACCCCTGTCGTTGCTTATCTCCCCGATTTTGCTCCTTATGACCTCTCTAGCGCGGGTGCCTAGGGGGCTACCGAAAGCTTTTTGCGTTAGTCTGCAGAACGCACATTCATCAACTCTAGAGGCTAGTCCGCACAAGCGGCACCTCCCAATGTCTCTCTGCTCCTGGGGCTCGACACCCTGGGCCGAGGCGAACTTTCTGAGAAGAGATATCTTTATGCTCGGAATGCCGTGCTCGAGCTCGTCGATGAAAACCTCTATGGCGCTCTCCATCGGGGTCCTGCCTTTGTACGGACACTCTGCGGCGATATAGTCTAGGCCTGCGTAAGATGTGTATAGCTCTGCTTCCTTCTCGTAGACCTCGAACATGGGCTTGATCCTTGTCGCAACCACGCCCGGAACCCCCCTGTTTACGGGCCTAAGCTTCTTCAGCGCATCGTAGTCTTGCAGGATAAAGTTCTTGACTATGTACTTGACCATGTCGTCGGCGTGGTGGGCCGTTGCCACCAGGCCCACGCCCAGCTCTATAGCTGCAGCGTTCATGATGTACCTCTTCACTATGCCGCAGAGAGAGCAGACCCTGTGGGTTCTAAGCCTCGACGCAAACTCGGGCAGGGTAAACCCCAGGTCTTTTTCGAGGTCTACGACAACGCATTCTATCCCAAGCTTTTTACACAGATTCTCAACAGCTACCCTAGACCTCTTAGAGAAATCGCCTATGCCGAGGTCTATGTGGAGCCCCAGCAGCTTAAACCCTATGGAGCTCGACAGCCTAGACAGTATCTGTGCAAGAGCCGAGCTATCCTTGCCCCCCGAAAGCGCTATCACGACCGTGTCTCCGCGCCCTATCATCCTGTACCGCTCTATAGTGTCTCTAACCCTCGACTCGACAAACTCCATGAAGTGCTCCGCGCATAGACGAAGCTTTGCATAGGGAACCCTAACCACAGCCTCCTTCTCGCAGTAGCGACACCTAATAACCACTACAACCACCCTTTCTTCACGCTAAACCACTCATCGCATAGCCTGTTCATAAGGTTAGCTAACACAGCTAGGTAATAAGACCTAAACATAGATCGGGACAGCAAGACCGTCGCGGGCAGGGTATAGCCGTTCGCATCTCCGGAAAGCCTCTTGGGCAAGCAACTGGGATGCTAGGGCTCTAGAACAAGCACAGCGACTATGGCGAGAGATGCCGCGATTATCAATCCGTTAGCGAGCACACTATCGTATCTAACCCTTGCGAGCCTGTACCTCCTTACGCTCAACGGCCATACGAGCGGCACCCCGTCAACTGTTAGCATGTCTAGAAAGAGATGCGCAAACCCGGCGACAAGAGACAGCGCCAGGATGCCTTGGACCATGCCCTCCCCACGGGGAATACCCAAGGCAAATATAAACAGGATCAGAGGCACCGCCACGACTACCGATACCAGCGCTGAACCCAGAATCGAGTGCGTGTAGGGAGTTCTCCTAAACCCCCTGTGCCCGCCTACCCTATCTATCATCGTGTTGACCGCTGTAGACAGGTACGCCGATAGAACAACCGAGTAGAGGATCTCCAGCTCCAGCATCTTTAGCGATAGCCATAGAGCAACCGAGAAACCGAACAGGTTGTGAGTTTTCATTTTCAATACTATCAGCCAAGACTGATCTCGTCATCCGGTCGGTGCCGCCTGAGCTCATCACATCTAGCAACAGCAGATAGAGAAAATTTATGCTTTAACCAGCAACGTTTACCCCCAGCACGCTCCCTAGGACAGAGCCTAGTATGTATAGCAAGAACGAGACGCCGAGTATCATTAGCGCCGAACTTGCAAACTCCCTCAAGTACCTTCCGCCCTGCAGAGCCACAACATAGAAAGACATGTAGGCTATGACCAGCAGGGCCACGGCCATCATAACCCCAAAGGCAGTATACACAGACCCCGTAAGAAAGTAGGGCAGCGCGAGCAGAACTACAACAGCTAGGTACGCCAGCATTGTGTACATTGCCGAGAGCCTCGGCTTCAGACGCCCCTCATGCTTGGCCTGCGTATAGGAGGCTATGCCCATAGATATCGACGCCGCTATACCCGCGAGAAGCCCCGTCATCCCAGCGCTCAGTGTGTTGTCGAACGCCCCAAGAGAACCCGCGTAGATGCCCGTGAGCTCCACAAGAGCATCGGATATTCCGAGCGTTATAGAGCCTATGTACTTGACCCTACCCTCGTCTATACTGTTTACAAACTCCTCTTCGTGCCTAGTCTCGTCCTCGAGCATCCTGCTGGCTAGTTCTTTCAGGTCGGGCCTCGCCTCCGAAATAGCCCTGTACATCTCCTCGGCCTGGACCTCTTTAGACTCTAGGATTTTGAGAAGCACCGTTAGGCCGAATAGGTAGAGCACAATTCTATAGAGAAACAGCCTAATCGGCGAGACCCCGGACCTGCAGTCTCCTACAGCGTTTCTCCACATAGTATAGTGCCTATACTCGTCCTCGGCCGCCTTGGCCAAGGCCTCCCTGAGCCTGCTGCTCACCATAGGCGATCTGGCTAGCGCGCTGTAGAGAGCATATGACTCGTACTCGTCTACACACATTCTATACATAGCATCCTCGTATCTATCCGGCGCCAAGACCTACACTCCCTTGCCTATCCTAGATTCTTTAACGTACTGGGTGAAGGTCAGGGCAAGTTCTGCCAGCTCCTCTAGCAGCTCGACCATTTCCTCTGGGTCTTCAACATCTACCCTAAGCGATTCACCATAGCCGCTTACAACGCGTAGCTCGAGCACCGACATGTCCTCGGAGGTCTCTAGGCACAGCCTCTTTGAGCAGAGCTGTATAGACAAAACCGCCACCGTCTCTCTGAGAGTATTTGGAGAAGGCAACCCTTTTAAACTTAACAAAGAAGGTAGTATCCTGCAACAAGCACGGTGCCGGGATCTAGCTATAGGAGGCGTAGTGAAGAAGCAGATGAGGTTCAGAATTGTTGAGATAGAGGCTGGGCAGGCTCTCTCGAGATCGGGGCTGCCGGACATAGACTATGCTCTAAACCCCTACCTCGGGTGTTCCCATGGCTGTCTATACTGCTATGCAAAGGCGTACACAAGGTATAGGGATGCTGCTGAGAACTGGGGGCGTGTAGTAGCTGTTAAGAAGAACATTGTAGAGGTTCTACGTAGAGAGGTCAGGCAGGTAAAGAAGGGTACTGTCGGTATAGGGACTATAACAGATCCGTACCAGCCGGTCGAGGCGCTCTACAACCTGACGAGAGCCTGTATCGAGGTTCTGGTTCGCAGCGGGTTCAGGGTGAGCATCCAGACCAAGAGCTCCCTAGTTTTAAGAGACCTAGACGTGCTCAAGTCAAACAGAGAGCTAGTTGATGTAGGCCTAACGATAACCTCTACAAAAAACAGCTCCGCTATGAGGCTCCTAGAGCCCTACTCATCGCCTCCCCAGGCCCGGGTAGAGGCTTTGAAGAAACTGTCTAGTGAGGGCATAACCACGTGGATATTCTACGGACCTGTGATACCGGGCTACAACGATAGCATAGAAGAGGTTATAGAGGTCCTGAGGCTTGCCAAAGACACCCACAGCACGGTCTACATAGACAGGTTTAGAGTTAAGAAAACCATGTTCCGAGACCCCGCCCTCTCTAGCATAATCAGGAAGAGCAGTAGGTACGACTGGAAAGAGTTTTTTAGAAGCGTTCTAGAGCTTTGCAAGGATATGAACGTCGTATGCCTAACAGGGCTTGGAGAACCCGGCAATAAGCTCTCTAAGTCGATAAAGCTGGATCACTTTCTCTAGTGTGGTTCCCACGCTCTAAAACACTTTATCGTCTGCACACCGCCCAGCGAAGGCACCGCAACCCCTGATGCGATGTTACCCCTGCACGGGGTAGCAGTCAAAACAGCACAAGCCTTAATAAAATGTGTCGGCACTTAAGGACTGCAGAAGAGGTGTCAAAACAATTGCGGACACTTTCCAGGTAGAAGAAATAGTAGACGCTATTATCGAAGCCATCGACTCTAACAACATGGAGAAAGCCCTGCAGCTCTTCGAAGCGCTCGACCCGCCCCAGGCCATGGACGTCGTTCTAAGGCTGGACGAGGACTACAGGCGGAAGATATTCGCAGCATCGAGTCTTGAAAACCTCGTCGAGGTCTTGGCACGTCTACCCGACGAAATAGTTTTCGAGCTGGCCTCCGTCAAGGGCGCAGACGATATCGCTAAGATGCTCTCCAAACTACCGGTAGACGAGGTAGCCGACGTACTGTTTAAGCTACCGTCAAAGCTTAGGATAGACCTGATAAAGCTTCTACCCCCCGAGCTCTCGTCCGAAGTAGCCAAAGTCACGAAGTTCCCACCCGAAAGCGTAGGAGGTATAATGACGACCCAGGTTCCGGTATTCGAAGGCAGTACAACTGTTGGAGAGGCTATCGATATCTATATACAGAAGTCGAAGCTAGGTCTCTACGATAAGCACAACTACATATACGTTGTCGATAGCCACAGGAGGCTCGTCGGCTATATAGACCTGAAGACCCTCTTGACCAAGCCCCGCAATGCCAGGCTCGAAAAATGTGTAGAGAAAGTTAGGGTATTCCTAGACCCTTTCAAGGATCGGGAAGAAGCCGCTAGAATAGCTATTGCCTACGACCTGCTCGAGGTACCCGTAGTAGATATCGACGGGAGGTTCCTAGGCATTGTATCGCTAGACGACCTGCTTGACGTCGTTGTCAGCGAGTACTCGGAGGACCTGCTCAAGTACGGAGGTATTCTCGAGACTATCAGAGGTAGCTACATCACCTCGAGCCCGCTCAGGCTCGCCCTCAGGAGACTACCGATGATAGTATACCTGTACCTCGTCAACATAGTCACGGGGAGTATCGTAGCCATGTTCGAGGACGTGATAAGCAGGGTGACCATCCTAGCCGCGTTCATGCCTATGCTAGCCGACAACTCTGGTAACATAGGGTCCCAGGCTACTGCATTAATACTGAGGAGCCTTGTCACGGGCGAGATAAGGCTCAGCAAAAGCGATATAGCCAAGGTCCTTCTAAAAGAGTTTGCCACAACATCCGCCATGCTCTTGGTGCTAGCACCGATATCGTTCGCCATAGGCTTTGGCATACCCCTCATATTCTTAGGAGACCCCGCCTATGCTATCAGGATAGCGTCTGTTGTAACAATAGCTCTCGCAGTATCGTGTTACGTCGCCGATATCGTGGGAGCGCTGCTACCTATAGGGCTGGCAAGAATAAGAATTGACCCGGCAATGGCTTCTGCTCCGGTCGTCACCAGCGTAGGCGATATCATGACTGTGCTAACATACTTCATCATAGCGGCTTCTATGCTGGGGGTGTGACGCAGCCCCTTCGGAACGCAGTAGGCGGCTAGGTGTTTTGCAACGCGCGGTCTCCAGGCTATGGCTGTGTACTCGATAGCCTGCTGGAGCACAGCGCCGATACCGGGCACGTGCCACACTTGGGGTTTCTCGGAGTACATACAAGCCCTGCAAGGTCTATCAGCGCTGTGTTCAGATCCTCTTAGGTCTTCTCTGCTCACCGACCGCTCGAGCCACTTCTCTACATAGTCTACGCCTACGTCCTCCAGCCCCAGGAACCTCCCAGCAAACCTCAGAACGTTAGCATCTATGAAGGGCGACGGGCTACCGCAGACTCTTGTGAGGATAACCCTGGCGATATACCTACCCACGCCGGGGAGCGAGACAAGCTCTCTAAAGCTACAGGGTATCGTACCGCCATACCTTGTCAGGACCGTGCACACGGCCTCCCTAAGCCTCTTGGCCCTATTAACAAGACCGAGCTGCCTAAAGAATTCGGCGACCTCTTCCTCGCTAGACCCGCAAAGGTCTTCCGGATTCCGGAACCTATCTAGAAAACGCCTGTAGACTTTTTCGGCAGTCTCGGACCTCGTCCTAACAAGCATAACCTCAGCGACGAGCACCCTATACCAGTCTCTATACTCTCTCCACAGAAACCTGCGCCTGTTTCTGCGAAACCAGCTGAGTACAAGCTCAGCCCATTTCTCCACGGATTTCTACCTCCAGCTCCAGCGGGCTAGCAACCGAGTTTAGCAACCCTGGGGTCTAGGCCCAGCTCTGCAAAAGCCGATCTAAGAGATTCGAGACACAAATCAAAACCACATCTACACCTAAACAAATGCGTCCTGCTCCCCCTGTCTGTCGAGCCAAAGCCCCGGAGAGCCCCGATCCAGCAGCCGGATTTCTCTATTTCGCTCGCCAGCATGTCCTCGACAACCTCGAGCGTTTCGGCGTATACCACATACAAAGCCTCTACATCCCTACGGGATGTCAGGTAGTCTATGTGCCACCAGAGCCTCTCCTTATCTTTTGCTAGGTGGCGCCTCACCCTTGCCCCGACACCCCCGGCCCCCTTGGCCGAGCCGACGTACCCGTAGACACCCCTAGAGAAACAGACAAACCCGATTCTACCAACACATAGACATATATCGCTCTTAACCTCTAGCACCAGCACGTATAAGCCTCTACACGACATCAAGGCATACCGCCCAGCATATTCGTCGATGCCTCACATACTAGCTCTGCCCATACGTACGTTTTGAGCTTCTTCCTGTTTAAACGTGTATAGTGAGCCAAAAAACATAAAAATATATTTGCACCTTCCATTACCTACATATACAAGATTTGTATTATAGAAGCGGGGTGTGCACAAGCCATGGCATCCCAAAACGCCGTAGGGCCTCGAGAAACGTGGGCTTCGCGCATGGGCTTAATCCTGGCTATGGCCGGCAACGCTATAGGCCTAGGAAACTTCCTGAGGTTCCCAGGAAAGGTCGCTGCATACGGCGGTGGCGCCTTTCTGATACCCTACTTCATAGCGTTGTTTATACTAGGGCTTCCGATAATGTGGCTTGAGTGGACTATAGGGAGGTATGGTGGCCAGTACAGAGCACACTGGATCGGCCCTATGATGTACATTATAGCAAGGAAGCGCTTCTCCAACGGGGCAGCGAGGGCTATAGCGGCTGTATTTGGAGGGCTCGCGCTAGTCATAGGCGTGATGATCACCGCCTACTATACCAACATCCTCGGCTGGTCCGCCTTCTGGGCGGGGATGTCCATATCCGGCAGCATCATGCAGGTGACCACCGTCGATACCGCGGTATCCTACTTCGTCAAGCTGTTGAGCGACCCCCTCTACAACCTCGTACCATTCGCGATAACGCTGTTCTTCCTCTACATCATCGTGTCCCCGGGAATTGTAAGAGGTATCGAGCGCGCTGCCAAAATAATGATGCCCCTACTCTTCCTGTTCGCTATAGGGCTCGTTATAACAGCGTTTGTCTGGAGGACACCGGTAAAGCCGGAGTGGGACTCTCTAAAGGGATTCTACTGGCTGTGGACACCAAGGTACGAGAAGCTGGCCGACCCGGCAACGTGGCTCGAGGGAGCTGGGCAGATATTCTTCTCCCTGAGCGTCGGTATAGGAGGTATAATACCTACCTACGCAAGCTACCTGAGACGCAACGAGGATGTGGCGCTGGGTGCTCTAACCACTGTAGCGCTCAACGAGTTTGCCGAGGTTATCTGCGGCGGTAGCATAGCCTTTATGCTGGGCTACGCGTTTGGAGGAGAGACCCCCATAGGCCTCGTCTACGTGGACGGAAAATCGCCCTTCAGCCTAACCATGTACGTATACCCCGCCTTCTTCGGCAACCTGGGCGCTATAGGAGTGGGCGCTATAGGAGCAGTGCTCGCCTCTCTATGGTACCTCCTGCTGTGGTTCGCGGGCGCAACATCGGCGATGGCTCTAGTCAACACCGTCGTCGAGGTGTTCCAGGACCTGGGCGTTAGAAGACCCGTAGGCGCGCTGATATGCACAGCCATACTGTTTGTAGTAGGGCTCCCAATAGTTATCGAGGGCAGCATGACGATACCCTACGAGTGGGGCCCGACAACAGCATACCTCGATTTCACCGACTTTGTTGTCGGGTCGTTCCTGCTAGTCGTGTTTGCCCTGCTCGAGACGGTGTTCGCAGGCGCCTTCCTGTGGAAAGAAGGCTATGAGGAGGTTAACCGCGGTGGGTGGGTAGCTGTTCCGAAGTGGATATGGACTGTCGTGCTATCCGTTGTAGCCCCTGTATATCTAGTTGCGATGGTTCTGTGGCTACCCTATAGCACCAAGATAGGCAGGCTCATCACCACGGGGCCGCCGCTAGAATGGCTAGGCCCGGCGCTGGCAGGGCTATCGTCGGCCATAATGGTCGTGCTGTTTGTTATCGGGTTTGCCATAACGTACAGGGTGATAGACAAAAAGTATTCTAAGCTGGGGGTGTAAGAAGATGGAGGTCATAGGAAACTATAGTGGAACCCTCCTAACAGCCGACCCGAGCTCGGCGACGATATTCGCCATAATAGGGTGGACCATAGTCTTCATATTGATGGCGTACTCGCTGTCGCGATGCATGAGGAAGCCTGCCGAGGTTGCGAAAAGGCCTTGACAGCAGACATAGTAGATGAACTAAACAGGATTCTTTTTTATCTCAACACCCGCAACAATACAGAGGCTTTTCTCATATGCTCCAAGGCGCTGTCCATAGCAAAGAAGGTCCCGAAGCCAGAAAAACCATCAGAGGAATACCGGAGCATCTTGAACTCCCTGAAAAGCTCTATCGAGAGCCTCAGGAAGTGCTCATCTTCTTCACAACACGGAGATACCCGGGCCTGCGTTGACATAGCCAGGGATGTTTATAGGTATGCGCTCCTCCTAGACATGGTGTCCACGAGCAGGATCCGCAGGCTTGTAAAGGCTAGGAGATCCGCCTACACAGCTATAGCCCTTGGGCTTCCCACAGCAGCTCTCTTCGGCCTTAGCCCTGTGGCCATCGCCCTTGTGTTTCTCGGTGTTCTCTGGACGTATCCTTACTTCGTAAGGCTGAAGCTCGTGGGGTGGGTAACGGTTGTAGCAGTGCTACTCGCCCTAATGCCGTTTACCATCAACGCCGTGTCGTACTTCTCGCAAGCCGTTTTCAGCCAGAGCGAGATAGCGAATATATCGAGAGAGCTAGGCGTTTCCGCGGGCACGGCTTTCGCCATAGCGCTGGTTCTCCTAGCAATCGCCGCATCATCTCTAGCGCTGGCCGTATACGCATTCTACTGCCTGGCTAGGTATAGAGCGGCATTTAGATAGATATATGCTGTAGCCTAGAACTCTACCCATGCTAGCTCTGCCGGTGCTAAGGCATGTCCAAGCCGAGAGCAAGAGATCCTAAAGGAAAGCAGAGACTCAAGCCCCTTATAGAGATAGTGCTGGGGCTATCTGTGCTCCTAGCCATAGGCATTGTAGCAGTAACACACATGCCGAGCAACGGTGGCAACAGCGCAAAGTGTTATGACCACGTGCCGGGCCCCAGTATAGTCTCCCTGTGCCTGGGGGATTCCTTCTACAAATACATAAACCTTGACATAGACAACATCAGCCGGGCGTCTGCAGACCGGCTACTAGAATACATCAACTGTTCAGATAGAACATGCATAGTCCTGTTCGGGGTATCTACATGCCCTCACTGCGAGGCAATGAACCAGTTCTTTACTAGTTCCCCAAAGTATCGCGATATCTATATGGCTTTTTGGGTCGATAGAAGCGAGAATACGGCAGCGCTATTTTACTACCTCTACATCATAGAGCGCGAAAACGGTATAGAGGACAGTATAGCTCTTAATGTTCCACAAATGCTCATAATTCGAAACGGCTCTCCATCGTTTATCGTTATAGGGGAAAACAGATCCGAAGATTTTTGGGATAGGCTGGTAGGGCTTTCATAAAAATAAGCTCATTAACCTCTGCGGCCCTCTACCACGTGTCCGGGTTATAGAAGATGCACACATACGCCTACTCGACCATGCTATACGTAGTCCTATCGCCGCTAAAAGCCGCCGAGAGGATACTCGAGCTCGGACTACCTGTAGAGATTTCCTACGACAACTTCTTCTTCGGAGGGGGCAGAGCTGTTGAGGATAGGTTTATCGGGGAGCTACTAGAGTCTGCGCTAGAGCTGCGCGGAAGCGTCAGAGCTATACACATGCCCTACGACGAGATGGAGCCCCAGAAAGCCTTGACTGACGTAGTGTTGAAGAGGTTTAACAAGTGGCTAGACATGGCTTATAGACTCGAGGTAGGAGTAGCGGTCATACACACGCTGAAGATCGACGAAAACCATGAGAAATCGCTAGACCTAAACCTAGAGTTTCTCGGCGCTGTGCAGAGGGAGGCAGAGGACAGGGGTATATTGCTAGCTGTGGAGAATAGGCTTGAGAAAAACTTCTTCGGATCCAAGCCCAGAGACCTGCTCAGGATTATCCGGGGTCTTGGTGGGGGAGTGGGGATATGCCTAGACGTGGGGCACGCGAACATCAACCGAAACCTTGGGGAGTTTCTAGCACTAGGTAGCCACATAGTGGCTATGCATCTACACGACAACGATGGGCACAGAGATCTGCACAAACCACCCTACACAGGTACTGTTGACTGGGCCTCTCTAGAGAAGTGGGTCAGCAGGAGTTTGCACGCCAACAGCGTTCTGATATTCGAAGTTTCGTGCAACGACAACGCGGCTATATGCGATCAAACAACTAGACAGATCTCTCTAACCCCTATAGCCAACCTGTAGCGCTAGCCGTCGACCGCCTGCAAGGCTCTAAGGCTCTGTTCTCGTGCTTGACGTGTTTTAAGCCCCAGAGCCGTACTATACATAGCCCGAGGCGCCGGAGGTTTCCATATCTATGCATAGATGCTATAGGTACAGCCCCTCTGTGGGCGAAGCTTTCGAAGAGGAGTATCCATGGGGTATAGCGCTGTATCTAGAGCTAAGCCTAGGAAGAGACAAAACAGCTGTTGTATGTAGGCACCCTTCCTATACGGTTGTAAAGGATGTAAAGAGACTAGCCGAGGAGGTGTACAGAGCCGGCGGCGATGAAATTAGCGCACTTCTCACAATCTCTAGGCTGCTCGACGAAATCGAGCCTAGCTGGAGAAAAGATTTCGAGATTGTTGTACGGAGAAGCTTCTTGGCGGTGACGGTATACCTGTAGCCAGTTTCGCGAGATCCTACATAGTCGTGGGCTTTCTTGACGCTTTAGCGGGTCAGCCTTATTAATCCTATTGGCTAGTGCGAAAGCGGTGCTATACCGTGTGTAGAATATCTATCTACGCCTCTGCCCGAGAACCCCGGGGTTTTAGGAGATACCTGAAGAGCTTTATCCTGGGCTCGCTCAACGACTTTGTCCTCGACGGGTATAGGAGGGGGCGCAGAACCCATGGCCATGGATGGGGCTATGCCTATGTCTACGGCTTTGGAAGCGATATGGGCTTCTCATTCTACAAGACATCGCTACCCATAACAACCGACGGTATAAAGAAGATCGCTCTGCCCAAAAGCTTCGACTGGATCATGATGGTGATGCATAGCAGGCTAACCTCTAGCGAACCAATAGACGCTGTTAACTCGCATCCGTACTACCTCCAACTACCCGGTAAGCTGAGCATCTGGCTTGTTCACAACGGCGCTGTCGATAAGAACGCTATAGCTAGGTACCTAGGCATGGAGGGGGTCGTCGGCCTCTACTCGGACTCCTTCTTCCTTACACTGCTACTAGGCAGAAAAATAGAGAGCGTAGAACACAACAGTATCGTCAGCGCGGTCAAAGACATTGTAGAGATGAATATAGTAAAATCCTCGCTAAACTTCGCGGCGATACTCCTAGATGATATCAGCAAGAATGTTATCGGTTTGGCTGTAAACTACGTCTCTGAAGACCATTTGAATATGTTCGACTACTACACGCTATACACCGTAGAGCTAGGAAACGGTGCTACCGCAGTGGCTTCTTCTACAGTTGCCCTATACCTCAACAGGCTATACGGATACCAAGCAAAGCCTTTAAACAACAAGGTAATGCTATTACTCCGCCCAGAGAGAGACAGTATAAGAGTTGACCTCAGACAGCTCTAGCAGTACATCCAAGGCGGTCAAGCCCAGGCTAGAAGTCAAGACCATAAAGCTGATAAAGCGACGATGCGAGTAGACCTCTACAGATGATGAGTTTTTCGGGGAACGAGACAACGATGATCTAGCGGTTACCCACTGACCAACCCGTAAACACGGTGAAACCTTTTATAGGCCCTGGCTCTCCTAGGGCGCGACCGTGTACAGATGCAAATCCTGTGGCAAGACGTTTAGAAGCAGAAGAGCCTATATAATGCACATAATGCTGGGCCTGGAAGGCGGCTATATGCTGAAGCGCGGCAAGAACAGGAAAAGAGGATAGATTTCTGTGTTCAGCGATCGAGGACAACATCACGAATCAGGTAAACCCCGTTCTCATCACATGGATTATCCAGACAGTACGTTATTTCAAGACGCATTTTATAGTTTTACTGTCCTAGCAGCAATAAGACCCGTGCCCTAATCCTTCAAACGTTGCGCCAACATGATTTGAAATGCCCCAGCTTAGATATGGCGCTTACCGTGTTGGCGAGAACATATTGCTTATTCAAAAAAATAAATAATGTTTGTGGAAGGTAGCAGACCAGGTTAGAATACTACTACTTGTCTACCGAGTACCCTTCCTTTCTCGAGAGCCTCGATGGCTTCTGAGGCCTCCTCAAGCTTCAGCTTCCTTGTCACGATGGCTCTATAGTTGACCATGCCTCTTCTAGCTGCTACTACGACTTCTTTTTGTTCTTGTAGTGTTCCAACAACTGATGAGAGTATGGCCTTTTCTGTTGCTATGAAGGGTACTAACGGCCCTATTGTTGCCATAACGCCCATCATGCCAACGAGCATGTATACTCCGGTCTTGGACAGCGCGTTGGTGTATACACCTATTGTTTTGTCTGTGGCTACCAGGTCTATTACAGCCTTTAGTCCCTTACCTTTTGTTACCCCCATCAGCTCCTTGACCGGGTCGCCTTTCTGTGGGTTGACCGCCGCATCGAGTTTGGCTATCTTGTTTACGAAGTCTATGGCTTCGTCCTTAACGTCAATGCCCACAACGTTTACGTAGGGGGCAAGCGATCTTAGCCAGCTAACAGCATAAGCGCCTAGGCCTCCCAAGCCCACTACGGCTACATAGTCATCGGGTGCAAGGTATGGAAGCAGTCTCCTGGTTGCTCTATAAGTTGTAAGACCTGCGCATGCGAGGGGTGCTGCTGTTGGGAAGTCTTCTAGGCCTTCGGCCTCGACCGCAAACCTGTAGTCGGGTATTAGGAAGTATTCCCTCAGCCCTCCTTCTGCTGTAACGCCTAGGTGTATTTGATGGTCAGTTAAGTGTCCGAGACCCCTTATGACCCAGTCATCGTCTTGGCTCCAGCCCCAGGCGTATACGATGACTTTTTGCCCTATCTTTACGCTATCGGGTACCTTCTCTCCCTTGGCTACTACCTCGCCCACAATTTCGTGGGAGACTACAAAGGGAAGCTTGGGCGGAAGACCGCCGGCCGCCCAATCTCCTTTCCATATATGTACATCGGTATGACATATTCCGGCGCCTAGAACCTTGATCAGAACCTCTCTATCCTTTGGCTCTGGTGTGGGGACCTCTTCGATTACAAATGGCTTTCCAAACTCTTTGACAAAGGCTACACGGTGTGTCTTTTTGAAGGACGTGTTTCCACCCCACCTAACATGTCTTTCCAACATATTTATATGTTTTTAACACCATAGGTGCTACTGCGCTGTTAAACATGGTATAACGTAGAAAATGCTTTACAGTACATAATCCTAAGTAGCTAAAAGCTTTATATAAAACCCCTTCGATAATAGATCTCGGGTGTAACGGAAGGTGTCCCAGTCTAAGCTGTATGGATATGCAGGCAAGATTCTATGGATAGACCTAACAACAAAAAGCTACAAGGTTACCGACACACCTCTAGACCTGGCGAAGAACTTCATCGGGGCAAGGGGCTTTGGAGCCAAGCTGCTGTGGGATAACCTAAAGCCTGGCACAGACCCCCTCTCCCCGGACAACATGCTGATATTCTCCGTAGGGCCCCTAGCAGGTACAGCTGCACAGAGCGCCAGCAGGTTCTTTGTGACATTCAAGTCTCCGCTCACGGGCGGCTACTTCAGGAGTGTTGCCGGAGGACACTTCGGAGCCGAAATGAAGTTTGCAGGATACGACGCTATAGTCGTTAGGGGGAGGGCCGAGAAGCCCACATACCTATGGATACACGACGATCAAGTAGAGTTCCGAGACGCCTCGCACATATGGGGTCTGCTAACAAACCACTCAATAGAGATGTTGCTCGAGGAAACAGACAAGAATGCTCGCCTTGTAACCATAGGCCCTGCTGGCGAGAACCTGGTCAGGATAGCCGGTATACAGACGGGCGAGCAAAGAAGTGCCGCTAGGGGTGGTGGAGGCGCTGTCATGGGCTCCAAGAACTTGAAGGCCATAGTGGTCAAGGGCAGCAAGAGAACAGTAGAGCTATTCGATGAGCAGACTTTTAGAGAAGCCGTCAAGACACAGATAGAGCTGTACCAGAAACACCCTGCGTTTGAGGCGTTCAGAAGCCTTGGTACTGACGGTATTGTTTACCTGTTCTACACGCTCGGCCACTTCCCAGTATACAACTTTAAGCAGATAGAGCTCGAAAACGCCGACCGCTTCAGACCAGAGGTGCTCGCTACCTACGTGGTCAAGTACGGAGGGTGCTACGGATGTGCAATGAGGTGCTGGCAGTTTATGAAGACCTCGAAAGGACCATATGCAGGCATAGTATGGGACAAGCCGGAGTACGAAACACACTGGTCTCTCGGTGGTGCTCTTGGCATAACACATCTAGAGGCTATTATGTATGCTAACATGTTGTGCGACCTCTACGGACTAGACACGATATCGGCGGGCGCCACGATCGCCTTTGCATACGAACTATACGAGAAGGGCATAATAACCAAGAAGGAGACAGACGGGCTAGAGCTGAGGTGGGGCGACCCCGAACCAGCTATCGAGCTCCTGAGAAAGATTGCCTATAGAGAGGGCATAGGAAACATACTCGCCGAGGGCAGCAGGAGAGCCGCCCAGATAATAGGGCGTGGAGCCGAGAAGTACGCCATGCAGGTAAAGGGCCTAGAGTTCCCAGCATACGACCCCAGGTCCGCCAAAGCCCACGGCCTCAACCTGGTAACATCAAACATAGGCGCAAGCCACATGTATGGATGGGTAGGCCACGAACTTCTGGGGGCCCCCGAAAAAGTCGATCCCTTTGCTGTCGAGGGCAAGGGCCTACTCTGCAAGAAGGTTCAGGACGAGCTAGCAGCCTACGAGGCTATGGGCTTCTGCCAGTTCCCACAGTCAAACGGTATGATACCACTGGACCTGGTATCAAGGATGCTCTACGCTGCCACAGGCATCGAAGAGTTCAAGAACCCGCAGTACCTACTAATAGTAGGCGAGAGAGTAGTAAACCTCGAGAGGGCGTTCAACGTTAGAGAGGGCTTCTCAAGAAAAGACGATGCCCCGCCGGAGAGAATACTCAAGGAGCCGGTACCCAGACCACCATCCAAAGGCCAGGTATTCGAACTCGACAAACTACTAGACGACTACTACACCGCAAGAGGATGGGATCTCAAGACGGGCGCACCAACGAGAAAGAAGCTAGAAGAACTAGGACTAGGATACGTAGCAGACGAGCTACAGAAACTAGGAAAGCTACCCGGATAAGGAAATACATATTTTAACAAACAATATTTTTAATATTTTCAATTTCAATTCAATATTAATTTTTAGTTAACCACAATGATTTCAAATACTCATAACCTTGCATACAATCCCTTCTCCCAGATCGACATGTCGCAGGCTGATGTTGTAACCATCTTACACCATACAGTTGAACACCGTTCATACCCAGCATATAACGTGCAGACTTTTGTATTGGTTGGATAAAGTTTAAATATAACGTCTAGAAGAAAATATGAGTAGGTGTTGAGAAGTGAGTGAAGTCAAAGCACCACCCCAGAGATGGCTCATCCTAGGAGTCCTAGTACTAACATTCATGTGCAGCTTTGCATACGCATTCGCTGTAACACAGCCATCGGTAGGCATACTCTCAGAGGTCTTCGGTTTAGATCCCGGTACTGTGGGAGGTCTAATGATGCTTGCCCTCTCCATAGCTGCTGCTGTAATGTCGATTCCAGCAGGCATCCTTACAGATAAATGGGGTGTGAAAAAGACAGGAATCCTAGCTGTTGCACTACTCCTCATCGGGTGGCTCATATCGGGTATAGCAACAGACTTCACACTAGTGCTCGTCGGTAGAGCGCTCATTGGACTGGGAGGTGTAACGATAAGCATTGTGGGGCCACCTGCACTCCTAGGCTGGTTCCCACCAACAGAGATAGGTACTGCTATGGGCGTATGGTCTGTTGCAATGCCCTTGGGACTAGCGTGGGAGATACCCTTTGCAACCTGGGTTATGTTGAACTATGGATGGCAATCAGCTTATCTTATTGGTGCTGTGTTCTCCCTAGTATTCCTAGGGCTCTACGCCCTTTTGATAAGACCAGGCCCACTCCTAGCCCCACCGCCAAAGCCTGAAGCTGGTGCACAGCCTCCAAAGATGAGCGAGGCGCTTGCAAACCCAGAGGTATGGAAGTTCAGCCTCTCGGTACTGTTCACAATAATGGTGTTCCAGTCTATAAACGCATTCTTCCAGATATGGACGGGTACAAGGTTGGCTGAAGAAGCAGGCATGGCTATGAGCGATGCGTTTGCTCTAGCCGGTAGCATAGCAGGTTTCATAGGTCTAACAGGAATCTTCGGTGTGCTCATATCCGGAATACTATCCGATAAACTTGGGAGGCAGGAGAAAGCCTATATACATACTTGCAGTCTTACTACAGATAATACCACTACTAATGATAGCCTACATACCCGCAAGCTTTGGAACCTTTGCAGCCACAGCAGTACTAATGGGCCTGTTCATGTTCTTAATACCACCGCAGATGTTCGCCATACCAACACTCATTGTCAGACCAGAAGTCGCGGGATTATCGCTAGGAATAGTGATTACGTTCTTCTACATTGCCGGCATCATAGGGCCTATGATCGTTGGCGGCATGGCCTTGACAGACGCCATATTGTTCCTAGTAGTATGCTGTTTGATTGGTGCTGGGCTCGGTGCAATAGTAAAGTCTAGGTAAGGGAGGGCATAGAGATTAAGGCGTATAAAACAATCTTATTTTTTTACTAATATTACCGTTTCCTCTGAGAAGTGCTCCATCTTCTCCTGAACGCCTAGATCCTTAGTGTGTCCCCTCGAAACGTGCTTTCAACTCTCTGCATCGACTCCGATAAGCCAACTATCAAGCCGCGTAGCCTATTTTCTATTAACTATATATACTTTCCAGGAAGCCTGTTTCCGTCGCATAAGTAGATGATCAAAAGCTTGCGGTGTTTATATTGTAATACTACAGCGAGTCGGTATCTCGAGGAGCCATGAGCTGGGGAGAGAATTTCAAAAAGCTGTTGGCAGGACTAGCCCTGATATCCATATGGCTGGTGCTGCCAACAAATATTATCCTAGTCCTTGTAGGCAAGCACATCAGTTCTAGTACTATCGGAAAACGCACCTCACCACTATAGTTTTCTAGCCTCTTCAGAGAGGTAACTCCTCTTCACCTATACAGCTTCTAGCGTAGATCCGCTGAAACCGGGTTTCATCACAGCCCTGCCTAGTTATACAGCTTAGCGCTGGAACATATCCTTTTCTGCGCTATCTAGACCTCTTCATCTCTATTAGGTTTACTATTGTCTGCGGCATGTACTGGGGGCCCATGGCGATCACCTTGACCTGGTTCCGTGCTAGTCTTCTTGCAAACTCTATTTCGTACCTCAGTCTATCGAACATCTTTACCCTATACATTGCCTGAGCCCATGGGGCCAGCCCCCTGACTTCGTATGCTATTGTGAGGGGGACTGCAACATATACCTCGTTTCCTAGGCTTCTCAGCTTTATAGCAAATTCTGCGAGGCTCTGCACGTAGATCTCATCGCCAGAGGCTGTTGTGAATAGAAATACCAGGTTTCGCTCTCTGGGCAATATCTCTACCAGTTTGTTTAGAGCTCTTTGTAGCAACAGCTTGCGGTCGAACTCCCTCTCTGTCGCGAAGGGAACCATAGAGATTGTCTTCAGTATCCTGTGGTGCGCCTGCTTACCTCTTGAGGGCTTCCCCGAGGTTAGGGTGGCTAAGGGGGATACTATCACAGTGCTTACCAGGTCTCCTCTTCTAGCTAGGTACGATGTGATAGATGCTATAATTGTTGCTGCATGCTCAAAGGGAGTAGCCCTATAGGGTCCGTAGAACATGTCGGGAGATGCCTCTATAACAAATACTATGCTCTGGTAGGTCTCCCTCTCCATCTCCTTGACAGAGAGCCTGCCAGCCGAAGCAAGAGTTCTCCAGACAATTCTTCTAAGCTCGTCGCCAGGCCTATACTCTCTAACACCGAAGAGCTCAACACCTATACCAGGCTCGCGTGTTCTAACAACACCTGTAGATCTTGTTAGAACCCACACCTTCCTAGCAACGGCCTCCACAACTTTCGGGAGGACGTCCACCTCTACAGGTTTGACGAGCTGGAGCTTGGTAGACCTAAACAGCCCCAGGGGGTCTCTCACGACAACCTCTAGAGGGCCTATGCTGTGTCTACCTGTCCGAGGATCGAACACTACCCTGTAGACCGTAGAAGATCTGGGGGGTATGAAGAATATCCCGGCCTTGCACCCCTCTACAACCCGTAGGTACGGTGGGTGGTTGAGCGTAAACTCGACTAGTGCTATAGGTATGAAGCTTCTGTTCGATATCTCAACCACGTATTCTAGAGCCTTGTCGCTGGAGCCTCCGCTAACTCTAACATCTGTACGGCACTTGTTTAGCAGTATCGCAGTAGCTATCGCTGTATACCCGCGGAGGATGACCACCATAGACAGCAATGCCATTGAGATATAGAGCATACTGCTACCCTGGGGGGTGAACACAGAGAAGACCAGCAGGCTCGCTATGATTATGAGGATGGGTGTAAGCCTGTTTGTTGCAGTCGCCACGGCGGCCCCGTGCTCCAGCGCCTCGAGCCCTCTAGACATGCATCACTCCCCTCGCCAAAACGTATTCCACCCCCTTCTCTACGGCCAGGGATGTGCCGAGGGCCTTCAAAACCTCTTCGCATTCGTCTATCTTCTTCTTGGTTGCTCTATTCCAGGAAAGAACTATCGGGAGGATCTTCTTGCCAGATGCTTTTAGATACAGCCTGTTCATATCGTTGACAAAGCGGGAGGCCCTTTCGGCGCCTATTACACTGGCAAGAACATCCACTGTGCGGGAATCGTCGAGACCTACCCCCTTGATGTTTTTAAGCACCTCGCTTACAACCTCGTATAGCTTTACAAAATCGTTTTTACTAAACTTGATTTTGCCAGCAATAACCGCTCTTCTGATGTCGCCTGTTATGAACAGCTCCCGCTCTTCTTGCTCAGGAAGCGGTTCGTCACGTATAGCGGGGATGCGTGCCGATATTATCCTGTAAGCCAAGAACATGAGTATAGCCAGCAGCAGGGGGTATACCATGCTATTTCCTACCAGGGCCGCTGTCAAGCTGTTAAACGCCGTTACCAGCGGAGGGAACCATGTTGACGGGTGTATCAACCTTGCTATCACGGTCATCATCGTTATTATGCTTCCAACAGGGTCTGCAACGAACCCCATCAGGGCACGCCAGAGGTTCTGGAAAGCGGGCTCTTCCCCCTGGCGATGGGTATCGTCTATTATTATCTGGCACCCGCTATTGCCGTTGCATAGGTAGTCGAAGAGCGTTAGTGCAAACTCCTTGTACACAGAATTCGATGCTGCTAGAGCTTGGTTCAAGAAGATAGAGCCGTCGCCTATCACATACGTAGTATTTTCTCCTCTCTTTTCGTAAGCCGCGATTGCCACGCCTTCTAGCGTACGCCCGGCGACAACCCCGCCCTCGACACGAGACGCGATATCGAGTCTAACGAAAAAACCCTTGTCGCCTACGTATAGCGTGGCCAGGGGGTAGGGAGAACCCTGAGAGTCTAGCACAACCTCCCCAGGGATCCTTACACTAAACCCAAAAACCTCTAGAACCTTGTTCGAAGTATTAAACTCGTCAGCTACTAAAAGCGAAAACCTTCTACAAGAGCTGCTCACGATGTCGTATATCGTAATCGCTTCGCTGGCCGTGTAGGGCCTTGAAGGAGATACTATCACATATACACATACGTCGCTTTTAGGCACGGCAGTTCTATTCAAGCTAAATAAGGTGTTTACCTTGTACCTAGACTCAAGCTCTTTCACAAGATTGAAAAGCCCCAGGGGGCCGGGGTTGACCGCCGAGGCCTCGGAGTTTAGGTATACTACGGGCGGCGGGCCCTTCTCTATGAGGGCTATCAGAGCTACAAAAACTAGAAACAGCGTCAAGAGGCTGCTGGTCGCCTTCAGCTTTCTAAGCTTCTTCACGTGAACCAGCCTCAACACTATATACGTAGGCAGCCAGCCTCAGCACGTAGAGAGAGCTGGACAGTGTTACAAAGCCTATGAATACTGTAAGCAGGCTCGTGGCTATCATAGCGTGCTCCATGTAGCTTATGGCCATCATGAAGAACGTCAGCGAGGCTATTGCCAGCGCTATCCCAACCGATATTAGTACCCAGTATCTCACGCTCTTGGGTATGGACAGCCTCTTCATGGGGCTACACCCAAGAGTCTTCCAAATACCTCTACTAGGTAGAAGAACAGAGTATAAAAAGAAATGTAAGAGGACGCCAAATCCTTGTTGATGTTATCGAAGCTCGGCGAGATGAGAGCCTGCGTTAGTGTATATCCTCTGCCCAGCGCCTCTACCACGCCCATAGCGTATAGCATCAAGGCAATTGTGGCTGGTATAGCTATATGCTTTTTGTTTATCCCGTCAACTACCACACTCCTTGTGTAAAACACTACGACATACGAGGTGATGAAGTAGGAAACTAGGCCTAGTACCAAGCCGGTATACGGTATGGAGTATAGTGCACCCACTATATATGGGTATGCAACGTGGTATACAAAGCCATATACTGCTGGTACTACAACAGCTGCTACAGCAAGCGCAAATATTGTAGAGAGAGGTACATCTAGAACTACATCGATATCCCTTCTATTCGCTAAAACAGCTAGGCTGGCTTTTCTCGAGGGCATTGCAAAGAGAGTCACTGTATCGATAGCATAGGTCAGAAACTTGTAGAACACAGTAGCAAGCAGGCTTACTATAGCTAGCTTAACAAACGGATTTGATAGCAGCTGGGTAACGACTGGCATCGCCCCCACGGGGCCCGGGGACATCTCCAGCAGCTTAATTGTTAGATAGGCCATCGCGTAGCCTGCGAAAACCCCTCCACCGACCACGAGCGCTAGGACCACCACCATGCCCGCTACCCCCGCTATATACTCCCTACCGCCTATCTTGACGGACCTCCCCTGACCTTCTCTATAGCCTGTAGATATGGTGTCCAGCACTAGCATTATCCCGAGACCTATGAACGGCGTTGGATATAGCAAGTACCCGGCCATACCCTTGCCTATGGCCAGTAACACCAGGGAGACCGCATATGCAACTATAGACCTTGTTATGATGCATATGAGTGCGAGTGCCGACGATACAAAGAGTATCACGCTAGCAGGAGACGAGGCCGCCGCTAGCAGCATCTCCATGGGCGACAGCGCTCTGAGCATGTCCAGTAGCACGCTTATTGCCTCCGAGAGAGCGTATAGCGCTACAAGCCTTGGGGCTATACTGAGTACGAGTCTAACCCACTTCACCGCCTCCCACCAGCTCCCTAAGCCCCTCCTCAGCCATAGCCTCAACTTCTCTGCTACTAACGCCTGCAAACCTGTAGAGCTCGTAGGCATGCGTGATCTTCTCGAAGGCTTTTACGCGCTCTCCGAGGGCCTTTCCAGCCTTAAGCAGAAACTCTCTATGCGTCTCGTGATCGAGCTTGGGGACCCCCAGCTTCCTCTCGATACTTCCCACAGCGCTCCAGTATATCCTCACAACCTTTGGAAAGCCCTCTAGGCTACCCGCAGGCACGTGAAGGGGTCTAAACCTACTGCTAATCAGCATTGCAAGTCTCGATGTGAGGCCTTTCCTAGACAAGTACTTGAACACAAAAGCTATAAGTATCAGCCCGAGCAGCACCAGAAACGCGTAGATCATGTTCTGGGTGTTCTCCATATAGATCTGGGGTAGCGCTAGGGACGGTAGAACCAGGCTAGGCATCCCTATCGAGATGCCTCCTTCTCCACCCGCAAGCCTGAGCTCCGGAGGCTTAGGTAGCGACAAGCCCCCTAGCTGTTCCTGGGGGATAAACTGCTGTAAACTGCCCAGCTCTTTAGCCACCTCGTTTAGGACGTCTGTATACAGAGTCGTAGTCTCGTGGAGCAACGGCTCCATAGAGTTGATGGTGTCGACCATACTAGCGATTTTATTGTAGTCCGACTCAGAAATATCGCTAGACGAAGCTATGTCCTCAAGCGCTTTAGCAAGGTTGTCCAGGGTTATGTATCCTTGCTCGTACATATCTATCAGCAAGCCTATATAGCTACGCAGATCTTCGTCGTCGAGCTCTGAAACGGTTTCTGCTAGCTGTTTATAGAGTACTACATCGACAACATTTTTTATTGCTGACAGCGCTTTGATGTAGTCTGTTTCCGATATCTCTCCACTTCTATACATAGCATCGATCATCTCGATATAGCTTCTGATATCTTCCTCTGTAGCGCCCTCCAATAGCCACTGACTTATTGTCTGATTTAGCGATGTCCTCAGCTCTGCATCTTGGATGCTGTTTATGTCCCAGCTGAGTGCTGATTCCTCTGGCATTTCCTCCGGCTCTACCTGACTTATGTTGAGTACTTTGAACAGCTCTGCCAAGGACATGTTGGTGACTTCCGGAAAACCCGGGGTGTGTCTTGGTATCGACTCTGCTAGCAGGCAAGTACTGGGCACACTACTCACAGCTATCAGTAGGGCCCCGAGAACCAGCAGCAATAGAGGCCTACACATCAAGGCTTGGGCACCGGAACTTTTGACAGTATCTCCTCGACCACCTTTCCGGATGTTACACCCTCTATCTCCATCTCGGGTTTTAGTATTATCCTGTGTACGAGTACTGGTCTAGCTACGAGCTTCACATCGTCGGGTATGACGTAGTTTCTCCCGTTGATGTATGCCCAGGCCCTGGCCATTCTTATCATGGCTATTCCTGCTCGGGGTGATCCCCCCAGCCTTACAGCCGGATGTCTTCTCGATTCCTCCACGATATCGACTACGTAATCGTATATGGCTTCGTCTACTCTAACCTCCTTAACCTTCCTAATAGAGTCCAGAACATCCTCTCTGCCTATAACGGGCTTTAAATCCCTGATAGCCGCCTCGATTTCGTCGGCTGTTTTTAGAAGGTTCTTCAAACCATCTCTGCTCGTATAGCCGCTCTCTATTTTAATCAAGAACCTGTCTAGCTGTGCCTCCGGCAGGGGGAAGGTGCCCTCGAGCTCTATGGGGTTCTGGGTAGCTATAACAATAAAGGGATCATCTAGCTTAAACGTGTTCCCCTCTACCGACACCTGCCTCTCCTGCATAGCTTCTAGAAGAGCACTCTGGGTTCTTGGAGAAGCCCTGTTGATTTCATCGGCTAGCAGAATGTTTGTAAATATGGGGCCTTTTCTAAACCTGAACTCGCCAGTTCTCTGGTCATACACATAGTAGCCTATTATATCCATAGGCAGCAGGTCAGGAGTCATCTGAACCCTCTTAAAGTCTAGACCGAGAAGCCTAGCGATAGTCTTGGCAGTCGTGGTCTTAGCTATGCCAGGAACACCCTCTAGAAGCACATGTCCGCCTGCAAGAAGCGATGCAAGGATAAGCTTTACCTCGAGCTCTTTCTCTATGAGTATGCTACAAGCCCTGTCAATGACAAGTTTAAAAGACATCTAGACCCCATGAAACAATATTCGGTAGAGCCTACGTATATATAACATTATGAAAATCGTGTCGTCCAGCAACCGATATTATATCGTGCCCGACCATAGTTTTTGCAGACTCAGAACCACCGTGTCTTGCTCTACGTATTGAATAGCCCTCTGCTGTGCAAGTAGATTAAACCTAGGTGGGTAGTTGTAAATGTAAACAAAAAATATTGTTAAAATTTTGTGTTTGTTTATCTTCTCTTTATTATGTAGCCTATTGCTATTCCTACTACTAGAAGTACTATACCAACTGCCGCAGTTACAGTCCAGTCAGTAACAGTCTCT
>Ga0065719_106579_pt1 | contig 82226 bp, 106 predicted proteins | sample GBSCel85sediment_FD_59106 | JGI IMG/M metagenome (GOLD analysis project Ga0065719, IMG submission 59106) | Hot spring sediment microbial communities from Great Boiling Spring, Nevada - Cellulolytic enrichment CS 85C v3 (version 3) | ecosystem: Environmental > Aquatic > Thermal springs > Hot... | reverse complement strand
GAATTGATTTCTAGATACAATAGTAAGGAAGTGTGTAAGGCAATTAGCGACTTACTTGAGTTAAAGACACAGAATTGTTAAACAGTGTAAATCCAGCTTTACGGCTTAAGTATCCAGAAGAAGCGTAAATTCTTGTAATGTAAAAGAAATTTCCTGGGCAAATAGCATGTCCAGAGCTCGTTGACATCTCTGTAGCGATATTCAGTGGTGTAATAAGGTTTTTAAATCATTGAAAGTTTTTCAGACGCTCTCTCGAACTTTAACCCTAGCCTCTACCTCCTTCTTCATACTTTCTTCCATCTCTCTGGCTACTCTTCTCACGATATCACTAAGCTTTTCAACTAGTTTCTCAGGATCAGCTCCTAGAACATCCTCTAAGCTTATACTTAACCCCTTTTCATTGATGTAGTTGATCAACTCTCTTTTCAATATGGAAGCTATATCTCCCTTAAGGTTAGTCACGATCAGCATATATCTTAATGTTCGATCTATTATAGTCCTCGATTTTCGATCTCAAATCTTTTAACCAGTTCTCAATATGTTTGCTACTTATCTCTTCTATGACATCATAGATTTTGCACTCGATACCATATTTAAGCTCCTCAATATAGATATTGATTTCTGCGCCCTCACTAGAGACATGCTTTATCTTTATTGAGGGAAGTAATAGCGGAAACTCTTCAAATGATTTATACTTGAGATAAGATGCTATAAAATGCACTATATCTTCATGCGTACTCTTTAGTCTGACTAATTCTTCATTGAGGAGGTAGAGTACACTAACGACCGGTTTTCTCCCACATTTTGGGCAAATTGACATCTCTACTAACGACTCTGAAACTATAAGTGATGACAATAGACAGTGCGGGCATACAGTTACTTGTAAAAGAGGGCTTAGAATACCTACCTTCTTCATTATATCCAATAATTTCTCGTAATCCGGCTCAAACCTTTTTATATAATCCCACTTTTGAGGATGTAATCCATTAATGCTATTAATAACAAACCCGTGGATGATTGTATTAGAGGAATAAAGACCTTGGGTATAAGTTCGGTGAACTCTCTTCTATATTCTCTAAACTTTGCTTGAACCGCACTAGCTATTTTTGTAGATACTTTAGCTTCATCTATATGCTCCTCTTTTCTTAAGCTTGAATAAACCAGTATAGAAGCTTCGATTAGCACTTTCCTTACATACTCAATAAGAGGTAGAAAAGTTCTTTCTAGCTTATGTTCAGCTCTAGATTTGATTAAATCCTTAATTAAATCGTAATCCTTAGGCAAGTCCCCGTTGACTTCAAGAAGCACTAACAACTCAGGGATTTCAGGAGAAGCTTGAAGTATTGGTAAAGGAGTAAATAATAGCTTCAAAAGCTTCAAAGCATTTTTACTACGGCTAGCTACAAGAAAAGGTTCAACAGCTCTTTCGTTAATACTAATAGTTTGCGTCAAGGCATCACAACCTCAAGTATGTAGTAATAAGGGTGGTCTAAAAATGTTTCACATGATCACTATTAAATGAGGGTAATCACGCAAAATATACCGTAACGTCATAACAATTATACCTTCCTGCAACTTTTCTGAGTACTGTGTTTCACTCCGCATACTTGATATTCACGTGGTATATTACAGCGTGAATTTATGTTTCAGTTTTTCATCAGTTGCTGAGACATGTCTCCACGAGTATTCAAGCCTGCCACGCCGGAAATCCCGGGTTCAAATCTCGGCCGCCGCACTCCTCCTATCTGGCCATGGGAAATAAAATTTAAATAGGCTATTATTGTTAAAAGTGTTAGGTTAGGTGAACCTAATGGGGTCTTCGAGCATATTGCCCGCTCTAACCCCTTACCTCCTTATTTTCGGAGCTTTCACCCTATTGTTTTTCAAGCTGGTTAAAGCAGGGAAGGTGTTTTCAAGGATTTACGCTTTCGCATACGTTTTCGCATCTTTCATCTTTTCCCTGATAACATACTCGATGGTGAAGAGCTCCGGAATCCTGTACTATGAGCTCGGGGGTTTCCCACCCCCCGTAGGCATCACCTACGTTGTCGACGAGTTTTCAGCTCTTCTAGCAGTCATAGCGACGGGCCTTGGCCTCTTCATGTATCCTTTAATACCTGTTCTACAGCCTGAGAGCGACGAGTACTATCTAGCCCTTTACCTCGGGTTGCTGGCAGGGTTTACCGGAGTTTTATACACGGGAGATTTGTTTAACATGTTTGTTATGATGGAGGTTATGCTGGTTTCTACGTATGGGCTTGTAGCACTGGGTGGTTTTAAACAATCATACAGGTCTGCATTCGATTACGCCATGGTTGCAGGCGTGGGCGGTCTCGTGTTTTTCACAGGGGCTGTTCTAATATATTTTGCCACGGGAACCCTGAACATTGGGCACATGGGTTTGATAAACCAGGGTTTCACAGCATGCAACAGGGGATTGTCTCAAAACCCTGTTGAAGCATTGCAGATTCTTTCACTCCTCCTCTTCTGGGGGCTGGTTGTGGACGAGGCTCTTGCACCGTTTCACTTCTGGCTTCCACCAGCCTACTCCTCAACGGGACCGGTGACTGCTTCGCTTCTAGCAGGTGTTTCCGAAGGGGTTGCGTATTACGCTCTAGTCAGGATTGTATACACTGTTTTAAACGGGCTGAACCCTGTCCTAGAGTACTCTTTAAGAATTCTCGGAATAGCGAGCATTATAGTAGGAGGTTTGGGGGCATTATACTCTAAGAGTTTCTCGCGAACCATATCCTACACTGTAGTAATGGATTCAGGCTATGTCGCAGTTGCATTATCCCTCGGACCGGCGGGAGTCGGGGTGGCTTTAACCTACATACTGGCTCACTCAATAGTGAAGCCCCTCCTCTTCTTAACAGCAGGCTGGGTTAAGGGAGCGTACGGTACCGACGTGATCGACAGGGTTGAAGGCACCCTCAGGCCTTCAAGAATACTTCAAGCCGGATTAATAGTGGGAGCGGCTGCTGTGACTGGGTTGCCGCCCACAATTTTCTTCATAGCTAAGCTAGGTGTTTACGTGAATCTTTTCAACTCTTTAAACGGGGATGTCACTATTCCACTGGCTCTTTTCACCTCGCTTGCAGGCTCGCTTCTCGCCCTAGTAGCCTTCCTTAAAGCAGTCTCGGCGACGATACTTGCTCCTCCAAGGGAGGGCTTAAAGCCTGCTTCTAAAACCCTTACAACCTACATACTGATACTTACTGCTTTAACAATTCTGCTGGGAGTATTCTACGCTTTCTTAATTGAACCATTGATCTCTTCAGCTTCAAACTCGGTAACAGCTGGAAGAGTTGATTATCTTTCAACTATAAGGGGAATACTGTTCTGCGAGGGTGGCTCGGTATGAGCTTGCTGGATAAGCTGGTTAACTGGGCGCGTAGCAGGAGTATGTGGATGATACACTACTGTTCAGCATGCGGCGCGGTGGAGTTCCCACCCTTGGTAATGTCACCTTTAGACTGGGAGAGATACGGGTACATGCCTGCTCCAACCCCGAGGCAGAGCGACCTCTACGTTGGAATGGGATATCTAACCAAGAAAACGGTTAAACTATTCCTAAACATGTACAGGCAGGTTCCCGAGCCTAGGCTGGTTGCGGCAGGCTGCAACTGCACGGCAACTGGTGGATTGTACTGGGACAGCTACGCTACTTACAAGAGGCTTGACGAGTTCGTGGAGGTTGAAGGATGGGTTCCAGGATGCATGCCGATGCCTGACGACTACTTCAGCCTGCTGGAGTATTTAAGGAAAAAACTAGCTAGCTCAAGGCTTGAAACACATATTTCAAGGATTAAGCCCGACGCCTTTGAGAAAATAGCAAGGTATGAGGAGTTGGAGAAGCAGTGGCTTAAAGAGTACATGGATAAGGCTTCCAAGCAAGCGGGCGAACCCGTTAACTATGCTTTCAACCCATCATACCCTGAGTGCTACGAGGTCTCCACCAAGCATAAAATCTGCAAGGTAAGCGTTGAAAAAGAGAAGCTGAAAACGGTTTTGAAGGAGCTTAAAGACCAAGGATTCAAGCTTTTCGTTAACATCAACGCTGTTGACCTGCCTGATAAAGGGGTTATAGAGCTCTACTACATTCTCGAAAAACCGGGGACAGGGGAGCAGAAATGGGTTAAAACATATGTTCCCCGGTCAAACCCGCTTGTTGAAAGCGTCCACGATATCTTCCCGCTCGCGCTCTATGTTGAGAGAGAAGTTTACGAAATGATGGGTGTCGAGATCGAAAACCACCCCTCTCTGAGGAAATGGATACTTGACGGTAACTGGGAGGGTCCTCCGCCTCTCAGGAAGGATGTTGACACAGCCGGTTTCGTGGTTAAAACAATGTATGGAGGCTACAAGTATGGAAGATAAAGGCTACCAGGTAGTGTACTTCGGGCCCCAACATCCCGGGGTTCCAGGCAACATTGCCTACAAGCTATGGCTTGACGGCGACAGGGTTGTTAGAGCAGAGGTTATCCCTGGCTTCCTCCACAGGGGTTTTGAGAAAATGATGGAGAACAGGACATGGGAAATGAATGTTACAATGAGCTACAGGTTCTGCGTTGAAGACCCTGACCACCTTGAAATAGCATACTCGCTGGCCGTTGAGGATGTTTACAAGGCCGAGATCCCCGAGAACGCTAAGTGGCTCAGGATGATCCAGGCTGAAATGGGCAGGATAGCATCCCATCTGTTCTGGAGCCACTTCATAGGGGGAAGCGTTGGCCTACGCACCCCGGCCTATTGGGCTGTTGCGGCTAGGGAGGAGATTTTGAAGTGGTTTGCAAGGGTTGCCGGGCACAGGGTTTACCACAACTTAAGCGTGCCGGGAGGGATTAGGTACGCGATCCCCGAGAACTTTAAGGAGGAAACACTGCGTGTTGTAGAGTTCGTTGAGGAGAAGGCCAGGGATGTGGAGGAGGCTTTGCTAGGAAACAGTGTTTTCAAGGCCAGGTTGAAAGGCATTGGGAAGCTCACGGCTGAGGATGCTTTGAATCTGGGGGTTACTGGACCAGTGCTGAGGGCTTCCGGCTTGAAGTACGACTTAAGGGTGAATGCTCCCTACTTAAACTATGACAAGGTAAGGTTCGAAATACCTGTTGGAAAATCAGGGGATTCGTACGATAGGGCTGTGGTAAGGTTTAAGGAAATATACTAATCTCTCTCAATAATAAGACAGTCCCTTGAAGAGGTTAAGCCGGGCGAGCCGGTCAGGATTAAGCTCGGATTAACAGCTCCCGTAGGAGAGGGGGTTGCTAGGGTTGAGTCAGCCAGGGGCGAGTACATGATCCACATAGTGAGCCAGGGAGGCAGGAAGCCTTATAGGGTGAGGTTGAAGAGCATGTCAATGCCGCTTCTCACGACCGTTGTCGACCACATCGTCTCTAAGGAGGAGGTCACGATANCGGATTTCCCAGTNATCCTCGCATCCCTAGACCCCTGCCCGCCCGACCTGGACAGGTGATGCACATGGTTTTATCAACACTGGCTAAATCGTTGAAACATCTTGCCAGCAAGCCCTACACCCGCTTAGTTCCGAAGAAGTCCAACCCGTTTAAAACAGACAACATGAGAGGGGCTCANACTCTCGACATGCTTAAATGCACTGGCTGTAGCATGTGTCAACAGGTATGTCCAGCAGCATGTATAGATATGGTTACTGTTGAAGGCGACTACCCCCAGAACCCTAGGAGAAGATTCCCCAGGATAGATCACTCGAAGTGCACTTTCTGCGGGCTCTGCGTCGAATACTGCCCGGTGGGAGCTCTTTCGATGACTACCGTCACAGGCTTTGAACTGTTCACGACAAACAAGGATACAACTTTCAAACAGCCTCTTCAACTCAGAGAATCCGTGGGCAGGATAACCGTCACCAAGGATTTGTTCACCAATGCTTACGGTGGAGTTGCTCCAAGAGAGAAAACCGCTATGGGTAAAGGTGAGAAATAATGGTAGCGGTTGAAGCCCTCGACTCCATAACCCCGTTTCTAATAGGATTATTCACAGTCGCGATGATTGTTTACTCTCTAAGGGTTTTCACTTCGAGAAACCTTGGTGACGCGGTTCTAGCGATAGATGCTTTGACGGTTGATTTGATAGTTTTAATGATGCTTGTCGCCTTGCACTACAGGTCCCCCTACTTGTTGATAGGGGTTATCCCCTTAGGGGCCTGGGTGTTTCTCCTCGACCTTATCGTTGCTAAATATCTTGAGAAGAGGTGGGTGAAGTGATCGATCAGGTATTATTTTATCTGGGCATCGGGCTCATCGCCATTGGCGGGGTAATGGATATAGTAGCATCAATAGGCTTCTTCAAATTTAAAGAATTCTACACAAGACTTCACGTAGCAACCATAGGGGCAATCGGAGGAGGCTTCTACCCGCTTATAGGCATAGCCATAGCTGTCCTGGGGCTTGACGTTGAATTCTGGTTCAAAGCCGTCTTCTCCGGGGTCTCCCTGGTTGCAGCAGCCGTTATAGCTCTAGGTGTTCCAGCAGGCTCCCACGTTCTCGCAAGAAGCGTTTACAGGTCAAGAGAGGCTGAGCCTAGCGTGGTGGCGGATAGATTACGGGAAGACTTGGAAGAGGGTGAGAAGTATTGATAATGCTTATTCTAGCATCTTTAGCGGCAACCCTTGCCTTAATATCTACTATAGTGGTAGTTTACGAGAAAGATGTCGCCAAGGCCGTGGTGCTAGCGGGTGTTGAATCCGTCTTCTACGCTCTCATACTGTCGATCTTCCTTGCGCCAGACCTGCTCATAGCTTATGTTGCGATAGGGCTGGGGTTGAACACGGTTATACTTCTCTACGTCCTCTCAAAAGGTGAGAGGTATGAGGAGGCTTGACTTATTAATCCCGGTTGTGCTAGGGGTTTTGGTTTTCACACTAGCTTATTCGCTGGGAATGCTGAACCCTCAAAGACAGCTCACAAGCTTGGCGGAAATATTTCTCACAGCAATACCTGATCAAAGCTCTGTCTTCACATCAATGAGCTTCGAAATTGTCACAGCGGTGATATGGGATCAAAGAGGGTTTGACACGTTCTTCGAGACAAGCGTTCTCTTTCTAGCAATTGTCGCATCACTCTCTCTAGTAGCCGGAGCCAGGCTGGCAACCATTAAAACAAAACCCTCCACAGTAGCAGTTAGGCTGGTGTCTAGGATACTGGCACCGGTAATAGTTGTCGTAAGCGTTTCCGTCGCCATCCACGGCCATGTAACACCCGGAGGCGGGTTCCAAGGGGGATCCGTGTTTGTAGTAGCACCGTTAATCTTGATGCTGGCTTTCTCAAGCCAGCGTTTAAGCCAGCATGGATTCGGGAGCGAGAAGCTTTTATTCTTAAGAGCCCTCGGGGTATCGTTGATCGGTTTAACAGGGCTTCTGCCGGTAATATATTCCAGAGCCGTAAACGTTAACGCGTTCTTGTTCCAGAACCTGGGCAAGCCCGGGACGGGCTTCAGCTATCCGGCTCTCATAGAAACCCCGTACTTCAAAATGTTGCTATCGGGCTCCTTGATAATGTACAATATTGCCGAATATCTTGCGGTATTGGCAGGCTTCACTCTCGCGCTATACTATCTAACTATTGAGTTTGAAAAGGGAGGTGTTGCAGGATGATAGAGAACGTTTTATGGTACTACACAGGTCTAGCCCTCTCCTTAACGATAGGGTTCTCCATCTACGGCATCGCGTCCAGGCCTCACCTGGTTAAGAAAATGGCGTTGTTCACAATCCTCGGCGACGCGATCTACGTGCTTCTAGTATACCTGGGCTACACCTTATCGTCAACCACGCCGCCGGTCTACCCCGGCGGGAGCATTGAAAACCCTGTACTGCCTATGGAAAATCAGATCTCCATGTTCTCGGCAAGAAGCGTGGACCCTGTTCCACAAGTCCTCATCGTCACAGCAATCGTTATCGGGTTATCGGTTCTACTGCTCATAGCATCGATCTCTCTACGGATTGCGAGAGAGTATGGTTCTTTGATTACGACAAAGTTGAAGGAGGCTGGGAGCGATGAGTAAGGTTTCAATAATAATTACAGCTTTCTTGTTAGCGCTTATATACTTGGTTTACACGGGCTCTTACGGAACACTGGAGATTCTGATAGCCTTACTAACTGGGCTAGGCGCGTCTTTGCTGTTCGGGCAGGACCTTGTGAGAAACCCTGGGAAGCTCTCGGTCACAAGGTTTTTGAGAGCCGTAGCCTACCTTGTCAAATATTTCACCATCGTAGAGGCTAAGGCTCACTGGGGAGTAGTCAAGCTCATACTTAAGCCTGGTGCCAAGTACAGGCCCGCAATTGTCAGGGTTCCCTACCAGGTTAGTAACGAGTACTCCATCGTCTCAATAGCAAACTCGATAACAAACACTCCGGGAACGGTGGTTATCGATATCGACGAGAACAGGAAGGTGTTTTATGTTCACTGGATTGATGCAAAAGCCCTCGAGGATCAGGAGGCTAGGAGAAATGTTTCCGAAGCATTCGAGAAAGACATATCCAAGATCTTCGAGTAGGAGGGGGTTGTGATGAACGTGTACGACTTCACCTTGACTTACACAGGGCTTGCGGTTTTAACAGGGCTCGCAGTATACCTTGTTTTTTACGTAGCCTTCCAGAAACTCATCGCCTCTAAGACACCTGAGCAGAGGGATAATGTGTCTGGTTTAATCGTGATGGGAGGCTTTGTTGTTGAAGAGCCTCCGAGGCTTTCAGCGCTCAGGATTCTCAAGGATATTCTCAAGAGATCGCTGGGTAAGAAAAGGGTGCTTAGGGCTGAGTCCATCGGCGAGGAGATCAGTACTTGGTATCTTCTCGCGCTTATCTTCCTCGCAGCCTTGGTGGCTGCATCATTCATGCTGGGGTGGTAGTGGATGGTGAGCATTATAGATCTTTTAATTCAAACCCTTATCTACCCGGGGCTGGTTTTCACAATACTTCTAATAATATTCACCCAGTGGTTAGCCCGAAAACTATCGGCCAGGATACAGTTTAGAAGGGGGCCAGTCTACGCCGGGCCAGCGGGGATTCTCCAGCCCCTCGCTGATCTTTTGAAGCTGGTGGCTAAGAAAGACATGGTTAACAAGTACTCATTAATCCACAGTCCTGTTCTTGCCGTGAGCCTCGGGATTGGAGTATTGATTGTTGCACAGCTAGCGCTCCCAGTGGCTTACAGCCCCATCTACGCCAGATACGATGCTATAGCGGTACTCTACTTCCTGCTGATAGCACCGTTCGCAATAGCCTACCTCGCNGTTGCCCATCCAAACCCATACACCACTATCGGGGCGGCCAGGTTCCTCGCCGTCCTCGCCGTTTCAGAACCTGTTTTTGCTGCATCCCTTCTAGTCCCGCTGATAATCTCCTCGAGAACTAGCGGAGAGTTCAGCATATACCTCACCTCTTTGAATGCGGCGGGGGTTTGGACGGCCGGGTTCTCGGAATCCATTGCAATGATACTTGCCTTCGTATCCGGCTTCATAGGGATGCTAGGGGTTCTCATGGCTAAGCCTTTCGACACTGCTGAGGCAGAGTCTGAAATATACTGGGGGTTTTCACCGAGCTAGGCGGCCCAAGGCTCGCTCTCGGCTTTTTCCTCAAATTCGCTGAGAGAATCGTGATACCGATGGTGTTCGCGGCATTATTCCTCGGCGGAGTCTGGCCTGCTGATCCTTCTAACTGGGTGATATCAGTACTCGTAGTTTATTTGAAAACCATAATGGTATTCACAGTCCTCGTGGTGGTTGACTCTATCCTTCCAAGGTATAAGCCTGAGCAGGCTGTGAGATTCATGCTGAAATATGCTTACCCGTTAGCGGTGGCAGCAATTCTTATATCGCTTGCTTAGATATTCCGCTGGAAGAACCATGAGGTGTCAAACGGCTTAGCTCTTTTAACCCCGCTCTCCAAAAGCCCGTGCGATATTAGCGGCAAAGCTATTGTGGCGTCAACGTAAACAGTCTTCTTTCTGGCAACAGGAGACACCTTACCCCAGCTCACAGCCTCGTCAAGGGTTGCCCCGCTGAGCCCTCCCCATTGTGGAGCATCTGTTGTGAACTGGACAACATACTCGAGGGATTTGTAGTAGTCGTGAACCCCTTCCTCATACTCTCCTATAAGCGTTTGCGCTACAGTGACGAGGTTGACATAGTCCTTAGGGACCCCTCCCCCAACATATATTGCCGACAGCTTCCTGGAACGCCTCCCCAGCTCAACAATATCGCTGAAATCCTTAACCATGTCTATCACAACCCTATGCCCCCTCCTAAAGGCTAACAGGGTTGCCATGCCGTAAGCACTGTCGACAAGGGCTGGGGAGAACACGGGCACCCCAGCCCTGTAAGCTGCTGAGACAATGCAGTCAACCCCCTTCTCATTAAGCCATTTACCGAATTCGTGAAGGAATTCTGCGGTTGAGAAAGGTTTTCCCGCGGGGAGTGTCTCAACAAACTCCTTTATAAGATTCTCCATTCTCCTATACTCCAGCTCGTTGGCAACGGTGTCGTAGAACCTGTCGTACTTGTGCTTTAACAGTTTCTCATCATCAACCGTTGGCAGGGTTTTATAGTATTTAAACCCCATGGCTTCGAAAATATCTTCGCTTAGGATCGCTCCTGTGGAAACGACGACGTCGACATATCTCTCCTCCACAAGCCATTTAACAATCCTCCACATCCCGGCCGTGCTCATGGAACCAGCTAGTCCGAGAAATATCGTGTTATCGGGATCCCTGAACATTTCTAGTAAAACCTTGTACGCCTCTCCCAGAGCCCTTCCCTGGAAGGCTGTGTCAGCCATCGCCAGAAGCAGTTGATGTATGCTTCTCTTCTCAACGTTTAAGGATTTAACCTCTCCAAGTATAAAGTTAAGTTCGTCAGGTAGACCTTCCTCTGCCAATCAAGCTCAACCGAGAAAACCCTATCACGCCTGGTTTTTTAAATGTTACCAGGTCAGACCGCTGAAAGATCATCACTCCTCAGTTTCTAGCGGTTTCATCAAGGCTTTGAATGGGGCCGCGGGGATTTGAACCCCGGGTCACGGGGACTCCGAACATATGCCAGAGATTACTTAGTAAGCATACGGTTGATATGCCAAGTAAGCAGAGAGGGTGATCAGGTGATGCTATCAAAACAGCTATTAGCTAAAACACTGTATGCCATGACACACTACAATCATATGATTACCATTAATAGAACCCCGTAGGCGTAAACCCCCAGGACGGTGGAGGTACAATCAAAAAATGTTTAGCGAAGCTGTGAGCGCCAACTTCTAGATATTAGGGCTAGGGTGGCCTCAAGGGGGCTAGTGGAACGATGATGCTGGTGTTAAAGTGAAGAGTCTCAAATATTTAGAGGGAAGGCTAAAGACTTTTGGTGTTACCTGGACTTCGGAGGATTTCGAGGAGCTGTGGAATAAGCGTACTTCAGCATTGAAATAGCAAAGCCGTTGCGTTAGCTCGCGACCTAAAGGAAGGTTGGTTAACGCCAAGTTAGTAGGTGTGTCAAGAGATTTGTAGCCCAGCACCACGGACTCGAGTGCTGCGGGGCTGTAAGCACTCGCAGGAGCTACCTCTCCTTAGCTCTGCAGAGCTTGGCCCTGCCGACGAACTTACACACGACTGCCCCCTCAATCTCGAGGACCGCGATGTACTTAGACGCGGTAGTCCTTGAAACACCTATGCGCCCCGCAATCTCCTTGATCGGTAGGTCCTGGGGATAGACCTCCTTAAGGAGCTCCAGAATCCTCTCCTTAACAGACATCACAGCTTATCATGAAAGTAAAGCTTTTTATCTTAAGACATATGACATATGGATATAAGCTTTAAAACTTTAGCGGAAGATTGTCGTGGTGGGGCCTTGAGCATGGATGTTAGACATAGTTGGGAGGGGGAATGACTGTGGGTGCATTGATCTGGATGCTAAGACGTCTCAATAGCTTCTTTAGTGGTCGTTAACGTCAATATTGTATGGGGATACTCTGTGAAGATACTCTGTGACAAAGAATCTGACCAGTGCTTGAATAAGCTTAAGAGAAGGGCCTACATAGCGATATCCATATACGTAATTTTGCTTTCGACACTCCCACTTGTAAATGACGTACTTTCTAACAGTGGGTGGGTTGGGTACGGCTGGGGTGCATACATGTTTGATGATGGCGTAATTAGCGTGAGATTTTCAGAGATACAGTATGGTGTTGATAAGCCAAAGATCTATGTACATCCCAAACCTTACTATTCCTTGAGACCTATCGATGCTGTTGAGATTAGCGATCACGAATCCTTTGTTGATATGCTTAATATCTATCGCGATGCTGAAAACATGACCGTAAAAATAATCGATAGGAGAAGCATTGAATATACATACACGTACCCGAACCTAACATTACGGAAAGTCGTCACAGTACTTCCAAACAACTCTATAGTGGTGAGATATGAGACGTCTAAAGATGTATTATTCAGGGTATCGATTTGGAGATGGTACTACGCCAGGGTTGCTGGTATTTCCTTCAATGACACTCGCAAGACCACAGAAATCACGTTAAATAATGTTACCAGCATCGAGTTTGAGTTTCACGACAAGGAGTATGGAGCATGGATCGGTCAGGTCTCCTTTAATATGCCAATTAATGCAAGGATTTGCATGGATGATGTAGGCATAAACAAGTTTATAGTTGAGACTGTGTCGCGAGAACTATGGTTCGTTATAACGATATATAGCAATACATCCGCGGTCATTAGCCCCGTGACAGCGTTCTTTAAAACTCTACTCTCAGTTAAAGGTACGCGCATAGTCTTGCCGGTAATTGCAATAGTACTTGTAATCTACGGGTGGAGACGATGGATAAAGTGAGAGTTGTACTCACTGCATTAATTATAAGGCTTCTTTTCGCGCCTTTCTTTGCCCATATCTGGGATGTCAACACCATTCAGGTATCTCTATACTATTTTTATCAGCATGGCATCAACATCTATGAGTATGTTTACAATGTTTCAATGTGGCTTCAAACTTCAACGAATCTCTCGCTATATTACGAGGGCTATGCTTATCTGCCTCACTACTTGCTGATGAATGTACCGCTTTACTCACTATACCTAACACTAGGCGGAGACCCCCTGCCGATAAAGAATGTGTTTGATCCTTCCCACCCATTAAAAGTTGCATTTTCAGCAGATATACATATCTTTCTGCTTATAATCAAGTTGCCTATAATACTATCCGACGCCATTGTAGTGTGGCTACTTTATAAAATCAGTAGGAAGCTTGCATGGATATACGCGCTCAGCCCCTACAGTGTGTTTATATCAGCTGTCTGGGGTATGTTCGACAGTTTGATAGCACTCCTTTTACTAGTTACAGTACTACTATTGAGAGATAGGCGGTTCTTCGAAGCTGGGATTGCATATAGCCTGAGTTTAATAAAACTCTACACTGCATATGCCTTTCCAGTAGTAATAGCCGAAGTGTGGAGGGGTGGAAAAGCAAAAGGATTCATACGCTTCGTTCTTGGAGCGTTAGTGGCGCAAACACCAACAATTTATTTCTTCACAAAAAATCCTACGGCGTTCCTATTGACAACGCTGTTGTTTCACGGCGAAAGGTCTGGAGGAGGAATTACTCCTCTCAATATTTTGTGGCTCATATTTAACATTGAGTTCAATGTAACATTTTCGAAATTAGTCTCAGCTATACTTGTAGGTGTGTGGTCTGTAATTACGCTTTATGTTGTAAAGAAGGGCGTCTCAATCGAAAAAGCCATTGCGATATCCATGATTACAGGTTTATTCTTGGGAAAGCTGGTGAACGAACAGTACTTATTGTCGGTGTATCCACTACTTCTTATTACTACTAGCGAAACTCACAAGCTTGAAAAGTACCCCTTAATCTTTGCACTATTAAATTCGACACCAATATACTTTGCACTACCCCTGCTTGCCAGTTTCCCGAACTATCAATCTATCCTAATGTTATGGCACAAAATTATTGTAAGTGAGGAAATCTTATTTCTACGCCACGTAACGCTCTTCATCATAGGTACCTTGATGCTATTTAGAATGGTAGACTTATTAATCGCGTTGCTGTCCAAACCTTGAGGCTGAAGTCTTAGCAATTGATTCATTGTGTTTTCCAGACAAACTTCTTGCTAAGCATATAGTTTAGCACAAAGCCTGCTGTGATACCTACTAGTTGAGCTATAATTGAGGGAATATGCAACAGATAATATAGTGCGTTGGATACAGTCCACTGCACAGTTATAGCACTAGCTGAAGATCCGTGAAACTTGAGTAACCTATGCCACCATTTGTCCTTTCGACCACCTCTGAGCGTCCATATATCGTTGAGTATAAAGTTATTGAGTATTGAAACCTCGATAGCTATGGTCGACGCTATAGCATGCGGGATACCCTCTAAGGTAAGTACTGTCAAAGTTCCTAGGTTGACGACCGTACCTAAAGCACCAACAATTGCGAACTTGACGTAACTTGGAGCAAGGTCTAGGATGTGGAGTAGATAGTCTATTACCTCCTTTGCACTGAGCTTAGATCTGCCCTTGTATCTGGGATGGAATGTGTAGGGCGCTTCGCATACTTCTCTAGCTCTCCCTCGAATCAGTATTTCGAGGAGGATCTTGTAGCCTCGAGGCTTTAACTTATCGAGAACTCCTTCGATAGCATCCCTTCTAAACATGAAGTAACCTGAGATAGGGTTCTTAATGTTTATAACCTTGGGTAGAAGGATTCTGGCTATTAGTATGGCTCCCTTGGATATTACCTTTCTTAGGAGGGACCACCCCTCGATGGAGCCGCTCTCGACGTATCGTGAAGCGATAGCGATATCGTACCCTCCCTTCAAGCTTTGAGCATTTGAGGTAGCACCTCAGGTCAACCATAAACTACCACCGTCAGATAACCGTTGCAGAATATCACTTCACCATATGCCAGACTAATATGCCAAGAAACACTCACGTACGATATGCCAGTTTGCAAATGGTGATATGCCAAGTCAGTTAGCACCAATCAGAGGTATGAGAAGCCAGATATATTAGCTTATTTAGTGGGGCCGCGGGGATTTGAACCCCGGACCACGGGGGCCCAAGCCCCGCATCCTAGCCAGGCTAGACTACGGCCCCTTCTCTCACTATCATGATAATCCATGCCCTTATTAAAAACTTAAAAAACAGTATCATTTCTTCAGACCCGGTTATAAGGCAGTTGGAGGGTGGATTGATTGAAAAAGTCATATGGGAGGGGGGAGGGTTGGGCTGGGTTGAAGGCTTACCGGTGGAGCTGGTTGCATACTACTGTATCTCCTTAAAGTGTCCCCTAGCGCCACATAAAGAAGAATATACGCGATGAAGGATAGTAGTGGGATTATTATTCCAATTATGAAGAGAATGCCAGCAACCAGGTAGAGGCTGTTGCCTTCGTTCGAGTTTAGGTTGAAGCAAAGGATGATCATTCCAACGTATCCAAGTATCAGTAGTATGTAGCCTATAACAACCAGGAGTATTCCAATAAGTATTAGAGTTAGGATTACACCTATAATGACGAGTACTAATCCCCAGATAAACCCTATTCTAATCAATGATGCAGCCGTTGAGTACTCTGGACGGGCTTTTCTAAGCTGTTCAACACCTGGGATGAACTTCCCGTAGAAACCATACAGCCATAATAAGGCTCCGATTAAGACTACAACCACACCACTAGCAAATACCGCTAAGGCTGGGCCGGCACCGCCTCCGCCTGCCCCGGGGCTGACGGAGAAGGCGGCTAAGATGCCAAGGAAAATGATGAATATTGATGTTCCAACCAGGATTGAGCCTATTATACCGTAGAGAAGTCCCTCGCGCATTTTTCTGAAAGAATCCACTAGATCAGCTGACGATACAGGTGCGACAACCATAAAGCCACGCCTCTAGTAATATTTGTGTTTAAAACCATATTAATATTAGGTAAAGAAAATCGTCTTGGAAGCGGTGCCTCTAGTTACAGAACTGTTTTAAAGGTGGATAGCGGGTGTCGAATTCATAGACTTCTATTTCGTATTCTGCTAATGTTAGAGCCCTGCCGGGCGACGTAGCTCACAGGCCGTAGCGAGCAATTATAGAATTAAAGGAATGAGCATCTAGGAACAAGTGGTAAAAAGTGACGAGGAAACCCTCAGCTCCGTGAAGATTGCTGAGGTAAATACTTATAAACAAGACAACACAATCCACAATAATGAGGAGTAGGGCCCGTTGCCTAGCCAGGATAGGGCGCCGGCCTCCTAAGCCGGAGGCCCGGGGTTCGAATCCCCGCGGGCCCGCGTCCTCCTTTTGGCTTATTACTATTACAGCCGGCTTAATTTCCCTATAAAATGGTTTAACTGGAATTTCCGAGAATTTCTAGATACTGTTGGTTTTTCCTTTAGCCATGCATAGACTTGAGAGTTGAGGATTATGAAGAGCCTTTTTATAAAAAGGTGTTTTAATCTCTCCATTCAGGCTTTCTGAGTCTTTATCATCCTTTTACCTTGCCCAGACATAGGTTTTTATGGGCGTAAATTTTGTTGATGATAATTTTAGTCGTCACTATATCGAAAAATCCTAAATTAGTTGATCAGCTCATTGGTTTTAAGCTATCGAAATTCTTTACCCGATTATAAGATATCATAGAGGAAAAAGATTTTTCAAGAGTTAATAACGAATCACTATAAACTTCTTGCGTTCTGCTAAACTGCGAAACTTCTTCAATCTTTGAAATAACTAACTCTTGGGGAGCTAATCTTGAATGGCTCACGGCTAAAAATAAAACTGGATCGTCTCCTTCCAAAGTAACAATTATTGTAGAGTTAAGGATCTATGTTTGCAGAACGCACCAAAGGAAAGCCGGCTTCAAAGATAGGGAAGCCTTTCTTCACGCTCATGGTAGAAATGGGGAAAAGAGTGGATGCTCAAAACCATAGTTACTAAATCTCGATGACTTTAAATTGCTCGCTCCTCGGTTACCACTGAAATAAAAGAAATAAGGGAAAAAGGGGGGTAAATACTTATCGGGGGTGTTAATAGTTAAGGAAAAAGACAAAGTTTGAAGCTAAACTATGGGAGGCTATAGGGATATTGAGAAAAAGTGGAAGTTCACGAGTACAAATATGTAAATTTTGAGGTGTAAAAATGGCAATTCATCTTGATTCGGGGTTCTACATAAATTTGTTCGAAATCTCTATTCCAGAAAAAGAAATCCGGATTATGAGAGCTGAGAGAAGTAAATATTCAGATTTAAGGGAATTAAGGAATGAAATAGCAAAGGCTGAAAAAGAAATTTTCGTTTATGCTCCAAAGATTAAGAAGATTGCTGAATCCCACTCTAAGAATAAGAAATATGTAGCTGCAATCTTTGAGTCGCTAAAAAATTGAATGAATATATTCAAAAAGTCTCGGGAGTAGCTGACAAAAGCGAAGCGGAACTTGTTCAGGCGGTTATGAAAAATGTTAATATTATTCAATTTAATGAATATTTAACTGAGAATTCTGGCAGGAATGAACAAGCAGGGCTCGCCTTAATAGCAGAGGGTATTTTTAAAGTTTTTGGAAATCCAAAGGGACATAAGCCTGAAGACCACCCTTTACTTAAAATAACCCCTTACGAAGCGCTGGACCAACTGATAACTATTAGCTACATCTGGAAGAGGGTTGAAAAGGCTAAAATTAACAAAGGTGCTAATAAAAATACTTAAGATGAAGAGTACCTTTTCCTTAAGGAAGAAAAAATATTTTTGTGGCAGACAAAGTATACAAGAGCCAATACGGAGGGCTTGCTTGAAATCTGAGAAATGCCATTTTAAATGCGTCTTTTATGGGGTTTACAGCAACTCCTGAACTCCTTGATAGATATACCTAGCTCGTATTTGGAGGGCCAGTAAGTGTTTTTAGGAACAACTTAAAATGTGAGATTTTTCAGTCTCCTTAGTAATATCAACGGAGTCGTTTAAAGTTGAGGTTTAGGTTATAATCTGAGATTTTAAACCTCCGCGTCTCAGCTGAAAGATAGTGTTCAATTATATGCTCACGAAAGCCTTTACGTTAGAGAAGATCGGGGAAGAGTAACCCCTCACGTAAACATTGAAGTATAAGGCTGTGTGTGGTGTACGAACAGAGAGACCTAGTAGGCTACCACAAATTTTCTTGGCTTGCCATTAACATCATCCAATAGTAACTTATCTCAAGCTCTCATCTGGTACTAAATGGTTGGGCGTTGACTGTAGCAGTTAATCCAGTAATGTAGCTAACTATACATCAAATCTGAAAGATTTAACGCCGCAGTATACAGGGTATACGTTCTCATGCATGCTTGGCTGGAGGAGTTGGAACAGATATTGCGGAGTGAACGATGTTTAATAGTTCATTGATCACGTCTTCCTCATAGTTTATTCCTTGAAGGGTTTTAGGAACACTTTGTTACGCCAATAGGTTTAGCAGTAGCTTAGAGGCTTGGATATGTCGAGAGTTTTCTCCGTACAATTCCATGCTTCCTTTCAGCGGCTATTAAGCCTAAGGCCGTGTTGTACACTGTAAGGGCCATTATTAACGGGTCTAACCGTATCCCCCAGGGCGTGTAATTGAGGAGGAGGCCTATTAAGGGGATCACGGCGAGGGATAGTCCTATTGAGAGGGCGAGTCTTTCAAGGGGTTTTAAATCCTCTTCTCCAGGGTATAAAGCCTCTACTAACACGTACCCTGGTAGGAAGAGGACATACACTGTTCCGAGAAGATATCTTATCAGGGTTAAAGCGGGCAGGATGTTGCTCGCATAGACTACGCCTACGGTTGCAATTGTTAAGATGATTAGGGTCCAAAACCATGCAGAGTAGTCGAGCCTGAGAATGTAGCTTCCAAGGGTTTTAGGAGGATCCGGGTCGACCAGCCTTATCTTTCTGCGTGAAGCGTTCTCGTAAGCAGTTCTCAGAGCATCCCATCTGCTTTTCCTCTCTAACTTCTCAACGTATTCCTCAAGCGTGATCTCGCGCTTCATATCTACCACTGGGTGACATTCACATATAAGTGAACCCATCTACCAGTATACACCCATCCCCCACTTCCCGCGTCGTGAACCCAGAGCTCGAAAACCAGCGCCGGCCTGCAGGGGAGGGTGGAGCAGTATACTGGGATTTTAACAGGGGTTTCCCATGACTGGTTGTGAGCTAGTACCAGCCTCCATTCTTTAAGAACCGGGGTGGGTGATTCTGTGGTGTTGGAGGGGAGGGTTTCATTCAACGCGATCTTGTAGACTACTTTAAAGTACCCTGTATGCCCTAGGTTGTTGAAAACGTATATGCATAAATCTACATTTGACCCGTTGGGAACATTGCCTGGGTACTCCCCTATCTTGCAATCCTGGTTGAGCAGGCCGATTGCTGTGAAGGGTTCAGGGTTCTCCGGCCTCAGAATTAAAGCTATCCCCAGCACGGAACCTATGATCGAGACAGCGAGAACCACGGCGAATACTTCCTCGTCCAGGATCATGTTAATACTCCCTCACAATCCACTTCCTCCTGGTTTTAAACCATAAGTAAACGTAGGCTCGTGGGAGAATGATGTAGACGAGGAGGGGTGTAAGGGCGAGAACGGCCACAGAGAGCGCTTTCGAGATTGTGTAGAAAATGTATGCTTGTTGGGAACTCTTCTCCAGCTCCATCAGGAGAGAGTCTGCCTCACCAAGAATTGAGCTAGCCCTGGCGTAGTCTCCTTGCTCGTAAGCCATAACAGCTTCATTAATCTTTTCGACAACGCTGTGAGTGTCGACATGCTTAGCCTCCAGTTGCTGAACTCTTTCAACATACTCCGCGATCACAGCGTCTAAATCTTTGCCTAAAGCAATGTTAAGCATCCCCAGCAAGCTCGTGATGAGCAATAGTAGCATTATCGCGGGCACTTTGCTATACATTGAAACCCCTGCATCGATATATTGAGATATCATGAAGGAGTAAAATACCTAACCGCCAGGGAGGTTTACGAAAAACCCGCTATCCCTGAGTACAGCGGCAATAACACCGTACTTATAAGCTAGTGATTTCGAGAATATCATGGTTACACTCTTGACTCCCCCGGCCTTTGATTTAAAGACTTCGACTAATCCTGTTGCAAGCCCTTTATAATAGTCTTCCAGTTCGCCTACGAAACCCGTTGCCTCCCCTAGTTTAATTGTTCTCATCCTACTCCACGTGCTGTAATCGTATAATGCTTTAACACTGTGTTTCCGAATAATATTGTTGAACGCGGCGAGGACGTCGATTATTCTTCCAGGAATATAGTATAATTCCTCCCCGGGGATTTTCACGAAGAAATGAATATTGGTCAATCCTCCGTTTCCCCTCAGCCCACTTACCAGCTCTCCATATGCAGTGGTCACTAACAGGTCTAGTTCCAACGGATTAGCCGCTGCCAGGTCCAAGTACACTATTCGCTCTCCCAGGCCTCTACCGCCGCCTCCCTCTACCTCGCTGGTAAACAATCTGATATACAGGCTTTCCTCCAGCTCCAGCCTCAAGCTTTTCTTCCAGTGGATCAGATGAGGGTTGTCTCCAGGAGCGTATTCGCGAACGCCCATGTAGTCCCCTATGTGTGATCGGGCTATAATTTTGGACACGTATTCCGCGACTTCACGCATCATCTTAGTTGCGAGATAAAATCTGCTTTGCAAGTACTGCTTACCCCATGTGCTAGTGTTTGAGGAGGATTCTACCCCCTCACTCTCACTTTGCATGACTGCTGAATCACGTGTGTCTAAACCAGGGGAGAGGGCAAACTGTTCTTTGAGGATTTCCCCGCCCTCGATCCCTACACCTTTCTCTCCACCGGAAAACCCCTCACCAGTCGAGCCGTATCCTAATCCACCTTGCGCAGGCCCTCTGCCAGCCTCATATTCACCTGCGCCGCCTCCTCCAAGTCTCACCACGAGTATTCTGGGAACCACTATGTACCTAGCGTATTCCCTTAGTATTTTCTCTGCTTCCTTTAAAAGCTGGGTTGCTTTAATGATGACGGTGTATTCGAGAACATATGGTCCATGCACAGTGCTTGCGAGGCCTTTTCCATCTTTTACAACTACTTCCACATTCGCCTTGTTAACCCCTACTTTCAACGCTTTAACCGCTAGCTCAAGTTCGACCCGGTTCACACCGCTCCCGCTCCTAACCTCATTCCTGTCAGTGAACACTTTGTATTCGAAGAACCCTGGGCACTTTATTGTGACAAGATAGTTAACATGTGCACCAACATAGACTGTTTTCTCAACCTGCCTAACCTCTACCCGAGACCTTCCAATCCTGGCGCTTTCCCTCAGCAAGCAAACGGTGAAGCCGGCTACTATGGTGGCTAGCGGTACTAGTGAGTAAGGGTTCACAATGTACAATGGTGTGTAGAAGAGCAGGGTTAAGGTCACTGTTTTCTTAACATCTCCACGGTTCTTCACATAGAAGGCTAGGAATCCAAGAAAGGCGGCGGAAGACGTGATTGAAAGGATCGTTGGGTTGCCGTTGAAGGATGACAGGAAGCTTGCGCCTGTTGTTGCTGTGAAAAGAAACCTCCGCTCTCTGCTGAGACTCATCAAGATGAATGCAGGTTGTATCAGAATGAACCAGTAAGCATCCGGGGTTAACCCCTCCACGCTCAGCTTTGCGATAAACGGGGCTGAGACAAGGAGGGCGGCCATGAAACCAGACGCAGCTTTACTCTGCGTGAACCGTCTTGGCAACATATATGATCACCACCGTAGCTATTAAGGTAATGAAAGCCAGGTAGAAGGGGGATACTCCTTGCTGTCCATGGATTACCGTTTTTAAATAGAAAACAGGGTTGGACCTCACCCATGACTGGTCTATAAGGATGTCTCGACCCGTGTTCAGTGTTGAAAACCAGTCCTTGTTATACTGGAGGACGCGGTTGGTTAAAACCCCGTGAGCAAGCACGATTACCACCCGTCCCTTGCCTGCCTCTATTTCAAACCCTACGGGTACTTCTCCAAGGTACTCTCCTACTGTGTAATAGCCGTCACTGTATTCATCGATGAACGAGAAGTCGCTTGTAAACATTGTTGGGTGAATGGTGCTGGCAGGGTTGCTGGAAAACCTTAAAGCAAAGGGCCTGTCGACCAGGAGAGTTGTGTTCAAACGAGTGTCTCTGGCTACAACGATGCATGGGTCTCCAGCGTTGAACACCGGGTCGTATACGTGTCCCTCTAGCTCGGCATCTAACCCTAAATTCTTGAGCAGTTGGATGATTGCATCAGGAGGCCCGAAAACTATCACCACACCTCCTTCTTTGGTGAAGGAGATGACATAATCCAGCTCCCCCGTATTCAACGGCCTCCCCCTTCCTAGTACAAGCAGTGCCGTATCAGGCTCGCGCTCCCCTAGCTCTTTCAGGCTGTATAGGACAATTCCTGATTCGCTGTAAAGTGCTGAGTAACCGTAGTCTCCCCTGTCAAGCACGTAGTAGTCGAGGTTAACTGGTAGCACAGCTATTATGGAGATAGCTGTGATCAGTCCCAGGAACACGCTGTATGCTAATATGGGTCTAGGCTTCCTCTTCACTTAGAACACGCTCGTATATTTCTTTAGCCTCCTCTATACTAGGTTTTTCCTTTGAATACATATCTTTCTCTGCCAGAATTAATAGCTTCCACGCTAACTCCCTAATCCTCCTGTTGCCTACAACGTTTTCAACAACAAGCGAGTAGTGTTCTCGAAGAGTTTCATATGCTTGAGGGAGGCGTTGCGTCACACGCCTAAGCAACTTGTAATATATCAGGGCTATTGCAGAGCCGAGGCCTGTGACATAAGGCTTGAGCAAATCCTGCGTAAGGTCTTGTAAACCCTTGCTCATTCTCTCCACGCCTCCACGCAACCCTGCTTTCAGGAATATGAGGAAAACTTTTTCCCGATCTCTAAGAATGATTATTGAGAATACGCCCAGGAGTAGTGTTAGAATTAACGAGATCATGTTAAAAACTATTACACGCTCTGCGTAAGTGTATGGGTCGTAATACCCGCTCAGATCCCTTACAGACACCACTACTTCAGCAAGAGACAGGGGGAGAACGCTTCCGAAAACACGTAGAGAACTATTGGTGTGGAGAACGCTGGAAACCCTGCTTGTAAACAATCCTTTCGATTCAACCTCGACCAGAAGGGTGTTACCAGGCTCTCCACGGATTAACACCGGTACCTCCCCGTCCAGGGTAATGCTCATGGGAGGAACTATGATCTCGACACGAGGGTGTCTCGGCTCGTAGAGCACTGGTTTATCAATACAGAAGAATAGCGTTATCTCTGTCGAGTTAGCGCACACTCGAATCACGTTCTCGCCAAAGGCGAAACCGTATTCGGAAGTGTTTAAGGATAGTTACAAGCGGGGTTGTAGAAACAGTTATGTTTCCTATAAGGGTTTCACCAGCCTTGTTTCTAATAGTTATAATGCCTTGTGCTTCAACAGGGGTTTCAGAGTATATGGTGAGGTTTAAAAACTCTCCTTTAACTATCTTTGAAGGCGCTTCCACCACGATTCTCGGGTAGGAGTAGAGCACTGTGATTCTCTTGTACGGCTTGTAAACCACTTCTCCGCACACTGCTTCGGCCGTGAGCGCGATCCTCAACGTTCTTTCTCTCCCAACATATCTCTCTATCAGGTGTGCGGGTGGGGTTGGGAATGAAACATTACACTGTGTTGAACTGCATTGAAAGATTGCGTCACCTAGAACCTCTAGCCCGGTGGACACGTACACATTGCTGATCATGCAGGTGGAGTTCTTCAAGGCTATAGTGGCATGTATCTCCTCTCCCGCCACGTAAGTGTCTCGATCTGTTTCAATCGTCACTAATGAGTCTCTCTGCGATATGATCGCTTCAAGCTCCCCTATCCTAATCTTCAGCTCGCTCAGCATCAGCTCTACACTAGCTCTTAACGCGTACGCTGTCTCATGGTCTGGTGAGCAAGAGTGGAGTTTCTGCAGGTATTGGAAGGTGGAGTCAACTCCTTCGTAAACCTCTGCCAGTTTTCTAAACGCTTCAGACCCCTCGTATTCACCAGTTAGGAGGCTGTAGTACTCGAGGATAGCACCGTAGACTTTTTCATGCAGGCTTGAAAGGGAAGGGTCTACTTGTGCTTGAAGCATTACTTCAGCATAGTGTTCTCCGACAGGGGACTCGTTTAAGACTTCTACAAGCACTTTTTTCAACACTGCTAATAGGTAGTTGCAATCGGTAATGGGCTTGGGAGGGCTCAGGGTTTCAGCAGCGGTTAAATAGAGGGCGAGGGTTGCAAGCAGTATTAGAGTTGCGATTGCAACGAGCTTCAAGAGGAGAGCACCCCGTAAACCCTGTAAGCTATGATCAACGCGAACAAAGCTAGAAGCACGATGTTGAGGATTCTGACTTGTTTATACGTTGTGACGGGACGTGTTAAGGCGTAGGATACGTAGTAGGCTAGAATGCTTAACGAAGCGTATAGGTCTACACGCCCCTCCCCAGTGAGGCTTAGTGAGAGTGATGAAACAACCACGAGCACTGTGAACATGAAGATGAATGCGAGAACCTTATCCTGCAACTTCTCCAACACCCAGGGTGATCGATAATCCATCAAGTGTAGGGGTTTTTTCAATAACTTTTAAACTCTTAGCCATTGCCGCTCGGGCCAGTGTTGACGCGACAATGATCGAGTAGGGATCAACCGGGTATTTCACAAACTCTTTCAACGCATCTGCCAAACCGCTGACGTAGACCTTGTAGATGCTTCCTGTCGCGGAGACGCCTACTTCTTTAGCCATGGATAATTCCTCAACCATGATTGTTCGCAACGCTCTCTCTACGGATTCCAGCTCACCCGTAGACGCTTCCAGTAGCTCTAAAACAGGTATGTTCACCGGTATTGCCAGGTAGGGTGAGCCCCCAGCGAACCCAAGACCCGGGTCAACTCTGGTAGGGCACGGTATCTTCGAGTAGACCGCTAGTATTTCGCTTCCTCTTGTAACAATGCATAAGCTTGCATCGAGCAGGTCCAGGTCTTCAATAGCGCTTGTAACTCCTTCCACAAGAATTTTGGAATAGTTTAGAAGTGATGAAACAGCAGGGTCTCGGGGTATTCTACTATAGACAATGAACACTCCACCCAACACTCCCAGCGAAGCCGCTACTCCTACTAGGTTGTTATAGCCTGTTGCCAACCCGTACACGGCGATGAGCCCCGCTATTATGAGTATGTTCAACCCTAGCACAAGCAATTGCTGGTTCATGCTAATGCCACCACAAAGGGTCTTAATGCTAGGTCGGATACTAATAAAAACCCTGCGTAGCGATGGTTCCCGCGTAAGATGAGAATGTTTCTAGCCAGGTGGAAGCCTAAGAGCACGAGTAAGGCGGGAAGCTCAATGTTCATGAATGGCTGGGCGTAAAGTGTTAGAAATATCAGCAGGGTGAACAAAAGCTTTAACCCCGCTTGTTTATTCGTCTCAAAGACGGGTATTGCCGAGAATGCGTCGATTAATCCCATAATGATGAGCAGGAGGGGTCTCCTAATGCCCAGGGATACTCCTGCTATAATGCTTGCAAGAACCCCTATGGGTAGAAATGGGGTTGCAAGCCTGGGGAGACTCTCTTTCGCGTGAAACTGGTTTAGTATAAGGAGTGTTAATAAAATGTAAGCTGTGGACAATACTAATTCAACGTTCAAGCCCGGGAAATAATCTACAAGTGCTTCGCTTAAACACGTGGCTAAGAGAACGCCTGAGTAAACAATTAACAAATCGCTTAGCTCAACAGGGACTCGGACTAGGAACAGGAGGTTTAGCATGATAATTGATAAAGCAAGCCCTGCAAAGTAGAATTGTCTTACTAACCCAAGTTTAAGGATAACGCTCGCTAAGGCTATTATAGAAATTATGGCTGTGTCAAGGTCGACGAGCCTACTTGGGGACTGGGACATTTTTCAAAGCCTCTTCTGCAACAGCCTGGGTTGTCAACCCTTCCAGCTCAAACTCTTCCCCAAGCTTGAATCTGTGCGCCACCACTGGGATAAAAACCTTCTTAACATCGTCAGGGATGACATAGTTTCTCCTATCCATGAGCGCCATCACCCTGCTGACGCTGAGCAGGTCTATTGTTGCACGGTGCGATGGACCGTAGAGGACTGCTCTATGGTTTCTCACGTAGTTGACAAGCCTTACGACGTAGTCTAGGATCTCATCGCTCGCAAATACTAGTTCGTGAAGCCTTCTCGAAATCTCGAAAACCCGTTTAGGAGTCGTCACCTGCTCTATGGGTAGGGATACTATGTAATCCGACCTCCTTAACACTTCTAACTCTTCTTCGGGCGGGTTGTAATAGCTAGGTGCTGAAAGGGTGAACCTGTCGAGAAGGGTTTCCAATATTTTGAAAGCACCAGTGGCAATTTTCTCGGGAACTTGTGTGGCTATGACGGTGAATGGTTTTTCAAGCGGAAGGGTAACGCCTTCTATAGTAACCTGGTACTCCTGCATTGCCTCTAGGAGCGCGGCCTGAGACCTGGTGGGGGTTCTGTTAAGCTCGTCGAACATAAGGATGTTTGTGAAGATAGGGCCTTTCACAAGTATTCTCTCCCCGGTGATCCTGTATATGTGGAATCCCAGGATGTCGCTCGGGAGTACATCGGGATGTCCCTGTATACGGTTGTACGTGCCTCCAATGGCTTTCGCAAGGGTTTTAGCTAAAAGTGTCTTACCCGTCCCTGGATATCCCTCTATTAACAAGTGCCCGCCTGATAGTAAAGCTCCTATCGAGAGCTCCACAAGCTCTCTCTTGCCCACGTAGACCTTAGATATCTCGGAGAGCAAGTCACTAATTTCCTGGCTTACCTCGTCGAATTCCAGCTTCACTGTCTCGCTCATCCAATCCCACCATGAGTTCTACGCATCCTACTTATGAGAAACACTGCTATTGCATAGGTTATGAGAATTGCTAATATTAAATATGTACTGATCGAGGATATGGTGATAAAGTCTAGTCCGACATACTGGTTAGAGTATGATTTAACGCTTGCGGCTAGGTTATTTAACAATGTGGACAACCCGGGAACAAGGGTATCGGGTTCTCCTGCTTTTATCGCCGACACTCGGATGTAGATAGTGGTTTCCGCGTTGCCGATAACTATGGGTATGGAAAACAAGGTGTAGGCTAGGACCCCCTTCCAGCCCTGTTTCTCCAGTGTTATGAAAACAACTCTTGTATTGTTTACTTCCTCAGCCCAGGAAGCGAGGATATTATATCCCTGGAGTGTGAGGCATAGTTGCCAGGTATGTAGCCTGGCAGGAGTGTCCACGATTTCAACATATCCCGTGTAATACTCGTTGGAGCTTCTTATACCAACCCTGTACACTACGAGAGCTCCGAGCACTCTTGTCAGGAAGGAATCATACTGCTTACTGGTGAAGACGATGTCTCCGGTTGTAAGATATTTCTCGGGGTTTTCAATAAAATCCTCCAAGCCACCTGGACCAGTAATTACTGATTGACCCGGGGGAGGTGCCTGCACAGCGTGAACAGCTGCAGTAGTGAATAAGCTGGTGAAGATGAATGATACGGCGAAGACTCCGAGAACATAATTCCACGTTGCTCCTTCCCCCACTTGTTTAATCAGTATTCTCGAAAATGCTTTTCTAAACCTTGCGTGTTTTTCAACAATCTTGAAAGCAACTGCTACGGAGAGTGTTGAATAAATTAAGGAGGGGGAGTAGTGGAAGAAGTTGTATGCTTGTTCCACCCCGCTCCATTTAGCTGTGTAAACCACTATTAAAACCCTTATGACGTTACCCAGTATTCCAATAAAGAGAGAGGTGGCTACAGCGGTTGCTGATACAACAGCTTTTCTAACAGGTTTGTCAACGCTGAATGTCAACATGTATATGATTAACGGAGCCGTCGCGATCAACGAGCTCACAGTCACAATACCGGTGCACGCTGCTTCAATACTCAAGAGGGCGGTTTCCCCGGTTGGTGTAACCACCTCTAGTTGCGTAAACCCCGGAGACTCAACTACTCTTACCCCTGTGATCAAGCCCACGAATCGTCCAATATACCTGGATAAAACAGGGGTTATTGAGTCAAGGAAACTAGCTGGTAAAGGGGTTAAAAGGAGTGGAGTTAAAATCGGGATTACCTCTCCAAGAGTGATCGGCTCATACACCAGGATTATGAGAGCTATGAAGAAGAGTGCGAAGCTGAGTGTTTGCAGTTGAACCTTGTATTCGAGATCAATGATTGACAACTGGTAAACCGATAAGGAGAGTAGGGCGAGCAGGATTGATGCGAGTATTTTGCTAACTCTTAAGCCGTATGAAAACCCGGTGTATCTTAGGGAAAGATATATTACGAAGAGCGTGGAGAAGAGTGCTACGAGAATATAACTATACTCCTCGCTCAAGGCTAGTTTTACAAGGGAGGAGAAGAGGTCTTTGTAAACGGTTTCAATGGTTAATCCAAGTAGGAGTGAAATAAGGGTAAACCCTATAGTCAACTTGTACAAGTAATCCCTGTATGAAATTTCTAGCACCACTCCCTACACCGTGTCTAGATCTTTAACCAATAAGGTACCCCCTTAAAACCACCTATGCTTTAAAACTGGAAAACGGCTTCCTAAATGTGAACGTAAGGTTTACGCTATTCTATATTTTTAAAAGATCCTCACGATTTTCTATTTGTAGGTTGTGGCGTGTGGGAGAGTACGGATTCGATGAGAGAGGCAGGTTTTTCATAAAGAATTATAATGCATTAAGACCGTTTGCAAGCTTCCTGCCGGGGATAGCGGGGAAGAAGGGTATCCCGCTATGGGTTTTTTACGTTAACAGGGCCCAATGCGTCAGCTCCTTTGGATTTCAGGATAGGGATCACCCGATAATGGAGTTCGACTCCGCTGTGAGAGCTTATCAGAGAGTGAGGACCCAGGGTTTTAGAACCTTCATAAAGTTGCCTGAGGAAGGAGTTTTCCACGAGCCTTTCACCATGCCAGATGAGGGTATTATTCAGAAAATGTTTATTGGGAGAGGCGAGCTGGAGATAGAGGAGATTAATGAAAGGCTTAAACTCAGGGTTAATGTTCTTTATTATACGATTCCACAGGAGATGATACCGGCGCTTGTGAGAAAAGTGGTTGTCCAGAACCTCTCCCCTAATGCGAGGAGGATTGAAATACTGGACGGAATGCCCTTCATAGTGCCTTATGGTGTGAATGACTGGGTTTTAAAGCACATGCTTACGACGATAAAAGCGTGGATGGAGGTTTACAACCTCGATAATAAGATTCCATTCTTCAAGCTGAGGTCTTCAACCGAGGATGTCCCCAGGGTTGAGGAGTTAACCCAGGGCAACTTTTACATCTCCTCTGTTGTTGTAGAAGGGAGGAGTGAGTTGCTGAAGCCTATTGTCGACCCGGACTTGGTCTTCGGTAGCGATACTTCTCTGTTTAAACCCGAGGGCTTCATCAGTAAGCCTCTGAGAGAACTAGTTGGCATGAGCCAGGTGACTTTTAATAAGCCCCCCTCAGCCTTCACTCCTCTCGAGATAGTGCTAAAACCAGGCGGGATGATTAGGCTTTACACTGTGATAGGCTACGCTCCAAGCATTGCGGTGCTCGAGAAATACGTTGGAAAGTTCACAAATGAAGAATACCTTGAGGGGAAGCGTGCTGAGGCCATCGCGATATTAGAGGATATTGTGAAGGATGTTTTCACGAAGACTTCTTCAAAACTTTTCGACGAGTACGTTAAACAGTGCTACCTGGACAACGTTCTAAGGGGAGGTCATCCTCTTGTTCTCGACGAAGAGAAACCCATTGTCTACTATCTCTATCTGAGGAAGCATGGGGATCAGGAGAGAGACTACAACTACTTTGTAATGACTCCCGAGTACTTCTCAACAGGCAACGCTAACTACAGAGATGTTAACCAGAACAGGCGTGAATACGTCTTTCTCCACCCGGAGATACGGGATTACGATTTAAAGTTCTTCGTGAACCTTATTCAAGCTGATGGTTACAACCCGCTAGTCATAAACGGCGTGAAGTACCGGTTTAAAGCATCGGATCACAGCTTCCTTAAAGAGCTCGTAGACGATTCAGAACAGCTCGCCGAGTTTTTAAAAAACCCCTTTACGCCTGGAAAGCTACTAATGTTCCTAGAGGAGAAGGGGATTAGGCTTAAGGTCTCTGAGGAAGAGTTCCTCAGAGAAATCATCAAACACTGTGATGAGGAAGTGGAGGCTGTTCATGGTGAAGGCTTCTGGGTGGATCATTGGACATACAATCTCGACTTGATCGAGAGCTACCTGGGAGTATATCCTGATAGGAAGAGGGAGCTTCTCTTCAAGGATCATGGTTATACGTACTACGACAACCCAGTGATAGTGCTTCCAAGAAGTAAGAGGTATGTTATGGATAACGGCAAGGTGAGGCAGTATCATTCCCTAGCGGAAGATCCTGAGAAGAAGTTGCTAATAGAGTCTAGAAAAGAGTTCAAACACTTGATGAGGACAGGTAAAGGAAGAGGCGAAATATACAGGACGAGCCTAGCCGGCAAGCTTCTAAACCTTGCCCTGGTTAAGTTCGCCACTATCGACCCAGGAGGAGTTGGAATCGAGATGGAGGCTGGCAAGCCCGGATGGTATGATGCTCTTAACGGGTTGCCGGGATTATTCGGGTCTTCAGTAGGGGAGGCGGCTGAACTGGTGAGGCTTTTCGAATTCTTGATAACCGTTTTCGAGGAGTTTCCCGAAGAAGAGCTGGACATTCCAGTGGAGGTCTGGGATCTATATGCGCGAGAGATAAGCCTTCTTGAAGAATATTGGTTGAAAGATAGGGAGGGAAGGGATCACTGGTTATGGGATAATCTCTCAAGGCTTCGCGAAGAATATAGGGAGAGGGTGAGGCTAGGGTTCGACGGCGAGCAGGTAAGAGTTAAGGCTGGGGAGCTGGTTAACGGGTTGAAGAAGCTTAGGGATAAGCTTTGGGCGGGGATTAAACAGGCCGCGGAGGAAAACGATGGGCTACTCCCCATGTACTACTACTATGAACCAGTGGATTACGAAGTAAGGGGGATGGAGAGGTTAAGATCCTAAGATTCGAAAAGAGGAGAATGCCGTTGTTTCTTGAAGGCATAGTCAAGCAATTCAGAATCATTAAAGACAGGAGGGTTCTTAAAGAGCTCTATTTAAGGGTCAAGGAGAGCGACCTATATGATAGAAAGCTAGGGATGTACAAGGTCAACGCACCCCTTAGGGATCAACCAATAGAGATTGGAAGGGCAAAGGCATTCACCCCTGGATGGCTTGAGAACGAGTCCATCTGGCTTCACATGGAGTACAAGTACATGCTTGAGCTTATAAGGAGTGGCCTCTACGACGAGTTCTATCAAGACTTCAAAAACGTTATAGTCGCGTTCCTAGAGCCCGGGGTCTACGGGAGAAGCCCTCTTGAAAACTCATCATTCATTGTTAGCAGTGCATATCCAGACGAATCCCTCCACGGAGCAGGCTTCGTGGCTAGGTTGACAGGAGCTAACGCGGAGTTCCTCAGTATATGGAAAAACATGTTCATAGGGGATAAACCATTCACGGTGGAGAATGGTGAATTAGTCTTAACTTTCAAGCCGGCCCTACCAGGCTGGCTCTTCGACGAAGAGGGGAAAGCAAGCTTCAAACTACTAGGGAAGTGCATGGTAACCTATTATAATCCACGGCGAGTAGATACGTGGAGGCTCGATCTCGGGATGGCTAAAATAATACTGCACATGAAAAACGAGGATAGAGTAGAGGTAAAAGGTAATAGTGTGCGAGGAGACCTCGCATTGAAAATTAGAAGTGGAGAAGTCGAAGCAGTAGATATATACCTGCCTGAAAACTATTGTATCCAATACTAAGACTGGAAACGGCTGTCTCAAACCATGTTAAATCCTTACTCTATGCTGGAGACTTTTCATTCCTGGGTTTAATAAGTGAATAGCGGAATATATGCGTTGAGAAAACTTCAAGGGAAAGGTGTTTAAATGAAGAGTAAATACGTCTTTGCTTTAATTGTATTGTTAGCAATAGTCGCGTTAGTGGTTGCCTACGTATACATCACGGGGAGACGTGGAGGAGAACCCACGGGATGGTTGTTCACAGTTGATGTCAACGGGGAGCGGTTTAAGGTTCTAGTTAAAGATCCCGAGATAGCTGAGGTGTTAAGGAGTATGATGAGGGGGGAGAGAGAAGGGATTATAATGGGGGAGATTAGAAAGGGTGACGGTGGCTTTAACAAGCCATGGAGCTGGCATCTTGATCCAGACACGGTGAAAATCGTGGATTTGACTATAGAGCTGTGCGATGGAACCCCTTCATTCGTGGAGAGCGACTTAGACTATTGGGTTAACGTGGTTAAGCGATACTGCCCCTGGGGCGGTGAGGTAGTAGCAGAAGAACCATGGTTCGAATCACCGTAGGAACAAAGATAAATTCCCCTATTTTTAAAAGCATCATTTAGAGAGTTGCAAGCCCGTATAGTCGAGTAATTCTTCATATCATGCAACTTACTCTTACATAGTTTTTGATGACAAGGAACCTACTATTATGAGAGCAACAGTGTTAAAACTGGTCAGAGGTGTTTAAGGGATGCGGGCCCGCCGGGATTTGAACCCGGGACCTCCGGCTCCGAAGGCCGGCGCCCTGTTCCTGGCTAGGCAACGGGCCCTTTCAATGCTTTACCTACGGGTTTTCTTTCTTATATTTTCTTGAAAGCTTATCGGCATGCTGGAGCGGTATTGGCAGATGGTTTTCACCCTTAAGCAGTTTCTCAACTATTTCCACGGCTGATTCCAGGCTTAGCCCGTACCCGATGCTAACGTACAGCTTGCGCCCGCCGTGCCGGAGTACTTTTCCAAGCCTCAGCCCGTGGGCCATAATATAGCCTTCTTCGTCAACCACCCCGTATAGAGGCTTCTTGGCGACTCCTATGGATGGTGTCTTAATTACGAGCCCGAGATGCGTGGCTATTCCGAAGGCTCGTGGATGGGTTAACCCGTGGCCGTCTACAAGTAGCAAGTCAGGCTTCACTTTCAGGAGAGATAGGGTTTTCAAGTAGCCTGGAAGCTCCCGGAATGCTAATAGCCCTGGGACATAAGGGATTACTGCTTCCTTGCGGATAACCTTCTCATCAACCACCTTATCCGCGGCGATGTCGTATAATACTGCGGTAGCGATTTGAACATTGTTGATGAACGAGGAGTCGAAGCCTGCTACAAACCTCACCATGGAGAGATCTAGTTTAGGAAACCTCTCCACTTGTTTCAACATTTTTTCTCCTAGAATCTTCTGTGCGTAAATAGCCCTTTCATAATTGAACAGGCTTTCACACCAAGCTTATTTAATAGTTGCTTAAACCGATTTATATTTACAGCTTGTGTAGTAGTTACAGAGAGGATGGTTTAATGGGCTTCAGCGTGGACAGTCTTGCTAGTGTGCTTTCGCAACTCAGTAAGAGCGGTGTCGACTACGTGTTAATCGGGGACACGGTTGTCCAGCTCTACCTTGGCTTTAAAACGCTTGAGGGTGATGTAGACTTGTTCGCGTTAAACCCAAGTCCTCTAGGGGATCAAGAGTTCTATTCCTCCCTTGCAGAGAGGAATGGGTGGGAGGTGGCTTCAACCGAGCTTGGCACTCCAAAGTTAATATGCACCGTGAAAGGGGAGACTGTGGAGGTCGAGCTCTATGAGAACTTCATGGATGTCGAGATACCCGAGGAATTGTTAAACCAGTCTGTAACAATCACGGTAGGTAGTGTTAAAGCCAGGGCTTTGAGACCGGAGCATTACTTCGTTTTGAAAGCTAGGCAGGGAGTTGACTTGGATAAGCTTAAACGCTGGCTTAAGCAGGTTGAGAAGACGGGTTTCAACAAGAAAATAGTGGAGGAGGCGGTGAGCTACTTTCCTGGCTACGAGGAGAAGACTATAAGGGAGAGGCTTAGGAGTATTGGTTTAACGGTATAGCCCAATATTTTTAAACACGTGTTCCAATTCAAAGGATAAGGGTGGTTACTGATGCCGATTAACGATCCCGAGTTGCTGAAGATAGTGCAGGCAAGAGTCTTAAATAAAATGGTTTGCAGGAAGTGCGGGGCTTTAAACCCGCCTGGAGCTACAAAGTGTAGAAGATGCAAGTCAAAGGGCACGTTGAGGCCTAAGAAAGCTATTAGAACAGCGACCAAAGCAGGCTAAACCGTTTAGATAACTCCTAGATACTGTTTCCCTGGAAACCATTTCCTCCATGTTTAGCTCACAATTTGTGAGTCAAGTATATTTATTTTGAAAAACACTCGTTAAACAGGTGTGTTAATGGGTATTGGAGACTTATCAGTAGGAGGAAGCGTCAAGCTTAAGGGACCTATTAAACTTGGGAATCTCTCAATTGCTGGAAGCCTAAGCGTTGAAGGAGATCTTGAAGCAGATGTTCTTGAAGTAAGCGGCTCTGGAAGGGTTGCCGGAAGGCTGAAGTCAGGTAGGATCACGGTTTCAGGCTCCCTACTCGTTGAGAAAAACATTGAGGGTGGTCAAATAGAGGTTTCAGGATCGTTAAGTGTTTCTGAAACGGTTGAGGCTGAAAACCTGAGCATTTCAGGATCTTTGAAAGCCGGTGAGGTTCGCGCGGGACGGCTTGAAATACGTGGAGTAGCAAAAGGCGGTATCTTCAAGGGTAGGGAGGTGGAGGTTGGCAGAGAATCCGAGGTGCACGGTGTTGTGGTGGGTTGCACAGTAGTGGTTGCGAGAAACGCCTCGGTTGACAAAGTAGTGGGTAAGCAGGTGAGAGTTGGCAGGGGGGCTATGGTTGACTACCTGGAGGCTGAGGAGGTTGTTGTTGAGGATTTAGCAGACATTGGCGTGTTAACCTATGTTGTTAAAGCCGAGTTGAGCAGTAAAGCCAGGATTGGAGAAACGAGGAAAACCGATAAGCTGAGCATTACTCCCGACTGCAATGTTTAAAACAGGCAGGCAAGAGTGGAGGTTTTTGACCACATCGAGGAAGAACAGGTGTATTCACGACATTGTATACGAGATTTTAACCGTGTTGCACAGGAATGGTGAGATGAGGAAGACAGCTCTATGCTTGAGCGCTAATCTCCCGATGGATAGATGTACCTCGGTCTTGAAACTACTGGAGTCGTACGGGCTTATTTGTGAAACTCCTGATAAACGAGTCAAGCTATACCGGATTTGCGAGAGAGGGTACATGTATCTTGGATTATATGTGAAACTGCGTGAAACGCTCCCATATTTGAAGCAGGGTAGAAGGTAGAAAAAGTATTTCACCAGTTTTCAGGTAAAGGAATAGATTAAAAAACCATGGTTTACTCTCTTGCTAAGATTTTATGGCCCTCCCCTTTAACAATTCGTCAATCAATACTAATACTCCGTTAATGATCAAGTATATTGCTATTAACAGGGCAACGAGGTCTGGCCAAATCCATATGATTATGCCGAATAAGAGCATTAATATGCCTATGATTATTCTCGGAGCGCTTATTTTGAAATACTTTTTCAGTATTTCATCCACCGCTTTCTCAGCCATTTTCACCATCGTGATACATCGATTATATATAATTTAACTTCTTTATTTAAATTTTTCAATTATGCCAAGTATCTCATCAAGCGAGGATATTGCTGAGTATATGACAAGAAACGATGCCAAGGCATATATAATAATTGAAAAATTAATGCTTACCACCATGTTATCCATTGAAACTTCTGCAACACCATAATTGGTAGCTACGAGAAACACGTAAATTATCACTAAGCTTCTAAGTATTTTGAATCCAATTGAGACAGGGCTTGAAGCTACAGCTGCATTTATGGCTGAGAGAGCTATTACGATGGCGAAATACACCGTAAACCAGGAGGGCTCTAGGCCTGCGGGTAATCCAAAATTACTCATTAACATAGGAAGCACCACTAGGAATACTAAGTACTGGGCAATCCCGTAAACAAGTTCTTTCAAAACCTTTATCGCAATATCTTTCAGAGAATCATTCATGGCTACTCACTCGTAGTGTTGAGCCTTATTTCAAGAGGATATAAGCCCGCTATTGTGAACGAGATCTTGCTTGGCTCGCTCAGCACATCGCATTCTACAGTAACGGTTTTCACAGAGCCTTGCTCCAAATCTCCAACATTTATTTTTGACTGATTCATCCACAAGGTGAATCCAACCAGCTTGACGTTTCCCTCGTAAGAGACTTTCAAGCCGCAGTAACTGTTATCTCTAACCGGCTCAATCCCAATGATCTCCCCGTTTGACGATGAGACATCCATTATGAAAACTGCAAGCGGAGATATCAAGGCGAACAGGGTGAAAAACAATAGCGTTATTAACCCTGCTTTGAAGACTCCGTACGTTGTGGAACACCCTTCTCAATCCTACGGAGCTCTAGAAGCATGTGGACCCCGTTTTTCAGCGCGACAGCGCCCCCATAGATCACTAATCCTATAAACCCTAGTTTAGCAACCAGGCCTAAGAGCTCGTACAGAATTGCTGGTAAAGCCTCTTCAGGGCCTCCTGCAACAATCCTTGGCATATAGGTATTTAGCTGGTTCAAGGCTAGTGCGACACCGAGACCAATGAAGAGTATACCGAGGACGAATAGAATCTTGCTTAAGGTTTCAGGCTTCAAAATACCACTCTCAACCCATCAGTATAGGAAAGGAGGTTTTTAAATATGGTGGAAAATTTTTAATTCTCGGTGAAAAGTAATAATTGTTTAAAGGGCCCGTCGTCTAGCCTGGTTAGGACGCCGCCCTTACAAGCCCTGCTGGGAGAGGCGGAGGCCCGGGGTTCAAGTCCCCGCGGGCCCATTCAAACTCCTCAAGATTGGCAGCATTAAGTAAGCAGAGAGAAGCCGAAGTGATCAGTGAAGGAATATTNNTCCTTGTTTAATGGATCCCGCGGGGGGGAATTGAACCCCCGGCCACCCGGTGACTGTGGCCCCACTACAGCCGGGCGCTCTGCCGCTGAGCTACCGCGGGATCCATTTTAATTCTAGACTAAGGGCTTCTTATAAGTTTTACCAATGATACTTTAAAANGGTGTTACCATGGGTTTTGAACCACAAGTATTGAGCGTTTTAAGAANGGATATTGAGGCTGTTTCGAAAATACTTGATGAGAAGGATAAGGTTAGGGAGGAGGCGATCAGGCTTGTGAGAGAGATCGTCAGGCTATCAGGAGATCTCGTTTCATCCGTTCATGCTAAAAAAGTAGAGGATGCTGTGAAAACACTAGGCATCCTTAAGGCTAGGAAGGAGGAATTCCTCGCTCTTTTATCAAAGCATGCAGACTTACTGTTCTCCGGGCTCTCCTATAATGCTTTGAGCGAGTATNCAGAATCGGTAATCGTGTATCACTTGATATTAGAGGGGAGAATGCCTTCTCTCGAAGAAATCAATGTGCCAATACCTGCTTACCTGCAGGGACTTGGGGACGTTGTCGGGGAGTTGAGACGGCACATCGTGGATCTTCTCGACCGAGCGNTGGTTGAAGAAGCAACACGTTATCTAAGGATCATGGAGGCAATCTACGAGAGCCTGAAACGTCTCGACTATCCTGATGCGATAACTCCAGGGCTGAGGCATAAGGTAGATGTTGCCGCAAGGCTTGTGGAAGATACGAGGGTTTTGATTCTAACCACTAAGAACTCTCTGAGAACGCTTGGGAATCTTTAAAACACGGTAGAATCACGCTGAGGTGCCAAGGAAGGCTGAACTCATCATTTCTCAATGCCTCAGCCCTGCATATATTGGTTGCCTGTCAACGGCTAAAGCTAATATGTGGTCAAGACTTGTTCAGAACGGCTCTTCTTCATCATCCTTGTGTCAGGTCCGCAATCTCCAATCATCTTTTAGTAATGTATTTTCTAAGAGCCTGATATACTTTGAAGTGAAAAGACTCTCTGTCGAAGAAGAATGATCGGGTTCTCACGTTCCTGCTCAGTTTCTCCCACTCTTCCTTGTCACCGGCCAGCCTGCCTATTATCTCAACAGCTTCATGCAGGGTCTCATAAGGCTTAACAATATTTGGATTATAATTCCCGATATCGCTCCATCCTCCACTATCTATTGGAGTGATAACAGGTGTTCCCGCAGCCATCGCCTCTACGATTGAAATTCCGAAATGCTCCCTCGGGGTTAGATGAATGTAGAGAAGGGATTCCCTGTATAAATCAAGAAGCTTGCTCCTGGGGAGGTTCGGGATGATTTCGAGATATTCTTCAAGCCCTCCCTCGGCAATAGCGTTTCTCAAATTATGATATAAATCATTATTATATTCTGAAAGGGAACCCGCTAGGACAACTTTCACGTTGATCTTCCTTGCTTTCAGTAGTGTTGCTAGCTCAACAGCCCGCTCAGGCATTTTTTCCGGGCTTATCCTAGAAACTGTTAAGACATAGGGTTTTCTCTCGTGAAACCCTAGAGGTTCCTGGGTTAGAAGCGATTTAAGGTTTGCCGGGGGATGTATGATCACTGGGTTTATCCCATAATACCTTCTGAGGAACCTTGCGGTGAACGAGGAGTTGGCTACATATGCTTTAGCCTTTTTAAACACAAAGGGGAATGCTATAGCGTTGACGAGCGAGTAAGCTTTTCCAACAATTCCTCCAATACCTTTCACCCCGGGGTAGTAGGTGTCATGGGGCATTAGGCTGGGATAGTGGAAGTATATCACATCCCCGATCCCTGATATTGCGTCACCGCTCGTGTTTACAGTTAAAACCGGCTTCTTAGGCGGTTCGCCTAGTCCAATATCATAGTTTTCCAGCTCATCGGCCCCGATGCCGAAGAACTCAGCAATCCTTAACAGTTCCTCAGGTTTTCTAAGAGTCCAGGAGTCGATGTATACTTCGAACCCTTTTTTCGCGAAAGCTATGGCTGTCTCTATAGTGACGTATTCGCTCCCGCCAGGCCCCATCACCATCGTGTTAATCATGTGGTGTTTCACTACAATATTCTTCGTCATAAGCAATACTCCTCGATCTGCGATTCCGAATCCCCTGGGAGAGTGATGGTGCAGTAGCCTTTCTCCCTAAGGGAAGATGCAAGCCCTTCGGGGTCTCCATCCCTTGATGCGTCTACTATTACGAGGCCTGGTTTAGCCGTCTCAACGTACTGGACTAGGTCATCGAAATCGCTGTGATCACTGAGCGCTACGAGGTAAGTGTAGTCATCTATCTTCCTGAAGGGTTCTCGGAACTCCCAGCCGCTCAACACTATGTGAAGGGCTGAGCCGTCGAGCCTACGTTTTGAAGCAGACATCATGTGTTTGAACACTACGGTTTTCTTAAACCTCCTTTCCGGTCCTTCTTTGAAAACATTGTCTATTTTGAAACCGTATTTTTCAAGCGCCTTGGTGATTTCATATATTTTCTCAGTCAGCACAAAGGGCTCGTCCACCCCTCTCTCCCTTAAGATTCTCATGGCTTCCTGCACCTTACCATGGTATCCATACACGAATACTTGCCCGTAGTATGATAAGCCATAGTTGACCAGCTCGTAGAGGATCCCTGGCACAGAGTCTTTGAAAGGCCTTCGATGCGCTGGGTTCCCGTAGGTTGCCTCTATCACGAGGACATCTAGTTTTTTCATAATAGCAGTGTTCCCGGTTAGCTTGAAGTCGCCGGTGTATCCTAGTCTATAACCTTTATACTCGACCAAAACCTGCGCGGAGCCTACTATGTGGTCAGCTGGCAGAAGGGTTACCTTCTCAACCCCTGTTGAGAAAACCTGGTTGTACTCAAGAGGTCTAGCCTTCATTCTGAACAATGTCCTGAGATACTTACCCACGTACCCTAATAGCTCAATCATTTCAATAGTAACCGGCGTGGCCAGGATTATTTCAGACTCCCTTACGCTGTCTGACAACTGATTTAAGTGGTCGGAGTGGGCATGAGTAACCACCCTGACCCGTCTCCCTCCATGGCCGTCTACGGATATGTTCTCCGCTAGCAGTATGGCACCGTTTTCAAGAATGTTAACGTGTTTCAGTAGCTCACGGTAGTAGTATTGTTTCAGCAACCCAGCCCCCTACTCAGGGTTTTTAAATAATGGCTTCCAACTTCTGGACTTCGGATCGTAGATTATAAGGTTATCATCGTATAGGGCTCTCCAGAGGGCATACCCTTTCTCTCCGAGCACCTGTTTGATCTCATCCTCTTTATTGGTCGTGATGGTTTTGAAAAGCTTGTCTTTAAACTCCTCCCAGAAGCTCTTATCCACGGCTATTCTCTCCCTGCTCAGCTTCAATACCACGGCTCCCTCCCTTTCGAGATAGGAGAAGAAAGCATCCCGTTGAATCCGGGGCGGTAGAGTGCTCTCGAAAAGGATTTTATCATCCCTAAGCCTCTCAATTCCTGTTTTATAAGTTTTGCCCCGCTGAATGGGCGGGGGCTGCTTCACCTCAGCTTTTTTCTCAGATAATTCCTTAACAACGCTCTCAATATGGTCAACCCTTTCGTAAAGCTCGGTTAACTGTCTCCTTAAAGAGTCAATGACTGATAGAGACTTGTTGAGCTCATCCTGTATCCTGCGCTCAAGCTTCTGCCTCAGCTTCTCCAGCTCGGCCTCCCTAGTCGACTCTGGCACTAGCAATTGCTGCTTAACCATCTCTTCGAGAAGGGTTGAGACATCTGTGAAACCCTTTTTCTCCGCTAATGCTTTCAGCTTCTCGTAAACATCTCGTGAAACACGTATTTTCAGTTCAAAAGTTTCATCATCATCCATAATAGCATCCAAACCTATATTATTTGTTTAACCTTCATTTAAACAAGGAGGGTTTTAAGAATTGCTGTACGCGGACTCCCACCTTCATACAAACCCTCTCCATGGCTATGGGGCTGGCAGGGTAGCTAAGAAGTTTAAGAAAGAGGGAGGCTGGTTTATAGCTCTCGTCTCCCTCCCACCACACCACTATGGTTTCACTGAGACGTCGATAGACTCGTACAGAAAAACCCTAGACCTGCTCGTCCGGGAGGCTGCGGCTGCTAGGGAGGAGGGGTTGAGCGTCGTAGCTTTAGCAGGGTTCCATCCGAGCGAAGTAGACGAGTATTTGAGAAGAGGTCTCAGCAAGAAGGAGGTTTACGAACTGGCAGTTAAGGTTCTCGATTTGATCACCGATTATATAGGGAAGGGTTTAATCCACGGCATTGGAGAGGTTGGGAGGCAGCATTATGGTACAAGCCCTGAGAGACTGGTGCTGTCTGAAACAATAATGATAGATGCTTTGGAGCTAGCCTGTCAGCACAGCGTCCCCGTTCACCTTCACCTGGAGCAGGGAGGCTGGGCTACGGCATTCAACATAGCGAAAATACTTGGTAAGATCTCATGCAAGAGCGGCAGAGTACTGCTCCACCATGTTAACTATGAAACAGGCTTATGGAGTAGCATGCTGGGACTACCAGCAACTCTACCGGTTAAAACTAGCTTGGAGAAAATCCTGGCAGCGCCTGGGATCCGGCTCGACAGGTTCCTGGTAGAGTCCGACTTCATTGATGATCCTAAAAGACCCGGTGTCTCAGCATACCCTTGGGAGATTCCAAGGTTTTTCAACGAGAAGCTGGAGAGGAAAGAGGTTTCCGAGGAAGCTGTGTTCAAGCTAAATGTTGACAACGTTTCAAGAATATACGGGGTGCCTCCTCCATGAATGATGTATTGCACCGGAAATGTGAGGTCTGCTTGGTTAATGACGCATTGTACACGTGCAGATTATGTGGTAGAGCAGTGTGCGGGGAGGACTTCAATGTTCAGCATGGAGTTTGCAAAGTATGCTCTCTCACGCTTTGCGAGCTGTGCGGGAGGCAATTATCTGTAGGGTATTGTGTGGTATGTGGTAGGCTGGGATGTGAGGACTGTATGGTACAGGTTTCAAACGTTGCTTACATATGTAGAGAATGTTTTTCCAAGAACAGAAGTGTTAAAACCGTTTATAAATTCCCCGTCAACTCTAACAGATAGGTGGTTGGATGGTTTTGAAAACTGGGAAACTAGATTGGAAGACGATGACCAGGCTTCTCGGAAAACTACCAGTTAAAGATCCTGACGTGGTTCTCGGCCCTTCTCAAGGAGAGGACGCCGGTGTTGTAAGACTTGGGGACGGCTTCATAGTGACCCATTCAGACCCTATAACAACCGGTGTTAAGCATGCTGGCTACCTGGCTGTACACGTCGCGGCCAATGATCTGGCTGTGAGAGGTGTTCAGCCTAGATGGTTCCTACCCACAATACTTGTCTCGCCCGAGTCAACCATGGAAGAGCTTGAGGAATTATTNACCGAAATGGGTAGGGCTTTGGAGGAGGTAAACGGTGTCGTTGTGGGCGGGCACACGGAGGTTACCCCTGGCCTTCCCCGAACCATAATAGTGGTAACAGCTATTGGGTATACTAACGGTAGAGTTGTAATGACAAGGGATGCCAGGCCCGGNGACATAGTGATAGCGATTGGGAAGATAGGCGGGGAGGGTGCTGGTGTTCTAGCTTGGGATTGGGAGGAGAGATTGCTGGAGAAGAATGTCCCCGTCGAATACGTTAGNAAAGCTAAGAACTACATGTACGATATTAGTGTTGTTAAAAATAGCCCTTCGACTTAGGAACATTGTGAACGCTATGCACGATGTCACGGAGGGCGGGCTTATCCAGGCGGTGAGAGAGCTAGCTGTTGCAAGCGGTAAAAAAGTCGTATTAGATGCATCCAAGATAAGGCTGGATCCTGTGGTGGACACAATAGTCTCATCCTTCGGGCTTGACCCGTTGAAAATACTGAGCAGTGGTTGTGTTATCGCAACCATGCCTGAGTCCAGGCTGAAAACAGCTGAGAAAGTAGCGTTGGAAAGCAACAAGGAGTTTAACATTATAGGCTGGGTGGAAGACTCGGATAAACCCGAGGTGTTGCTGAAGAAGGGATATGAAACCATTTCAATAAACTCTGATGTTGTTGATGAGATTTATAAGGTGTGGGAGTTATTTTAAAACCATTGGTGTTTACTATGACAAGTGTTTCAAGCGGACTCTTAAGTGCTTCGGCGACCCTGTTAGATGTTGCCGAGAGGATAGGAAGTAGCGTGTTGAAGGAATCTGGGAAGATGAACTCGAAGGTCGTAAACCTTGTTTCAAGAGTCAGGGAGGATGTGGAGAGGCTTGGAAAACTTGTTAAAGCATTGGGTGAGAAAGCCCAGTCGTTGCAGGGAAGCGGAGAGGGCGTTAAGCTGGCTCCATATCTCTATGCTTATGCTTTAAAGAACCAGGTAGTGTTCGTTAAAGCAAGCCCTAGAAGGTTCATGGTTTCTTTCAACTCTGACAACCGTGAGGTTTGGGTTTCAACCAGCGGGTTTAAAGCAATGATCTCCCCAGGAAGCATTAAAATGGTTTCAAAAGGATTCTCAGTGGAATTCAACCCTTACAGTAAAGATGATTACGTTGAAAAATACAATGAAATAAGATTCCTCGTTAACGAGTTAGAAAGCGTGGTGAATCAAAAACTAATTCAGAGTTTAAACGTTAAGCTTGGAAAAATCAGTGTTTAGGGATTTTAAGGAGCAGCAGTTGTCTTCGAGACTTCTCCATCCCCAACACCGATCGTTCTCGGAAGCTCTGCAAACCGCTCCCTAATCTTCTGCTCAGCAACCACCTTGGCCTCCTCTAACACCTTCTTAGCCTCGCCATCCAGTCCAGTGCCAACCTCTATGGACAAGTCAACCATTCCAGTACCCATCGCTGTCTCAAGCTCCCTCACAGCATACTGCAGGTCGATCCATATGTCCGGCGCAACACCCTTCAATATTCCAAGCGCCTCTTTCATGACTCCCAGTACTGGAGCAACCTCGTTTACAGCTCCACCATATATGACGAAGGTCTCAAGCTTCAACGCAGCGTGCTCTAAGGCGTATTGAACAGTTAGCAGCTGCTTGGTAATCTTCCTTATTTCGGCTACTTCGCGAGCATACATTCTAGCTCTTACTTCATCCCTCTTTGATAATGCATCCACGATGGTTTCAAATAATTCGCGGTCTCTCTCAGAGAGTTTTTCAATGTAACCATTTATTCTGCCAATGGCTGTTTTAACCCTGTACTGAGCAACAATAGCTTTCTTCTCGATCGGTTCCCTGTCGTTGGTGAAAAGTCTTCTCAGCTTGTCACCAATTGTTTCCTCGCGTCTAATTCCGGCCCAACTCATGTTTTCCACCAGTTTAAGGCTCACTCATCTTATCGAAATTGAAATGTTTTTAAAGAATCGGACTCTATTCATCTTTTCAATGCTTCTTAGTTCCGCTCAAAACCTAGAACATAAATAATATGCCTCGTGAATAACACTATTACAGACTGCGAGGTTGATACCTCCATGGAGTCTTCAAGCCAGTTTGACACCTATATTACATGCGAGAAAGACTGTTCACTGCGCTACATTGAAGCCCTGGCAATGATTGGTTTGCTGGAGAAGGCTGAGGTTGTTGAGTGCGAAGAGCAGAGATTCAGGAAGATAAGAGGGGTGGTGGTCACTGGCAGGGTTGTTGAAACCAAGTGCTTCCTGGACGAGGAAGTTAATCAGTCGCTTAGAATAATCAATATCTACCTGGGCTTCGCCCGGTCTAACAAGGCGAAGGAGAAGCTGGCGGTTGTTGAGTCAGGGACCAGCGGGAACGAAGCATTATAACCGGGGAATACTGAATCTATAATGAGTGATGAATGGTATTACCGGGGAGCTGTTGCGATGAACGGAGCCCAGAACTGACCTTACTAATTGCTTAGATAGAGGTGTTGGTGTTGGAGGGTGGCTGGGCGGTTGTCCTAGTAACGGCGGGCACGTATGAAGAGGCTTTCAAAATAGGGAGGAGGCTTGTTGAGGCCAGGCTAGCGGCATGCGTTAACATTGTGAAAGACGTCACAAGTATTTACTGGTGGCAGGGAAGGGTTGAGGAGGGCGGCGAGGTCCTCTTAATCATNAAGACTACTTTTGAAAAACTAGAATCNCTTATCCAGGAGATTAGGAAAACCCACTCCTACAGCGTCCCCGAAATCATAGCAATACCGGTGGTCGCGGGAAACCCGGACTATCTGCGATGGGTGCGTGAATCAACGAGCTGAGCTCGATGGAGGAAACCCTGACAAGGATAACCCAGCCGATAAACAACACGGGTTTTCAGGAAAGGATTCAGGGTCTCGACATGTTTTCCTACATCGCGTTACTCATCGTTTTCACGGTTTTTCATCACATTAACTATCCTCGAATTCAACTCGGGNAGAACGAGAAGCGTATCACTCAACCAACNGGGCTCCCAGCTCAAGTGATCTCTGAGCCTTCACATAGGCTTGGAGAGGCGTTACTCCTTTACCCACACCAACCTTGAAGTCGAGACCAAGGCTTAACAATTCATTTATGCTTGAAGGATCTAGCAGGCCTACCGCCCTCGCATCCCTACACTCTAGTAGCAACCCTCCGTTTCTAAACAGCAACTTAGATATTTCAGCACAATAATACTTGCTGAAGTAAACCCTGAGGGCTAGGTCGTCTAGAAGGAGCTCCCTAGTGTAATCGAAGACCGCGATCACTGCTTCACCTGTTTCCCCTTTCAAAAACGTGAATCCAGGTTTAGCGGTCAAGTATTTCGAAGCAAGTAGTAAGGTAGTATACGGTTTATTATGGCTTACAGATACGAACGAAACCCCGTGGTCAACCATCTGGTCTAACTCCTGGTAGACCATTCTTTCATCCAGCTCGCCAGCATTCCCCGGTAGAACTGTGAAAAACCCGCTCATAGTGTGGAATACAAGCCCCTCATGCTTCAGGTAGTGTTGAAGTAGAGTTTCGCGAATCCTTCTTGCCAAGTCATCGAACTTTTCATCACCTAGATAACCTTTGGAGAGGCGGATTCTATCAGCTTCAAGTATTCTCACATAGGTTACACGGGGCAACCTGCATCTTACTCCATGACGCGATTATTGGAAACACGCTGTTTCACTATAAATATAGTTGTTTCTCATATATATCTTGAGGGCTTGACATGGGTGGTATTTTCGCAGCTGTTTGCAAGGAGAAAATACCCGAGGGCGTACTATATAATGGATTGAGAAGGCTTGTCTACAGGGGTTACGACGGGGCCGGGGTTGCCTTCTTACGAGGAGATAAAATTGTTGTTTGGAAATCCCCTGGGCATTTAGAGAAGATTGCTCAGCAATTGAACTTTTTAAACGTTGATTCTGACGTGGCGGTTGCCCATACAAGGTATGCTAGTAGGGGCTGGCCTGTCGTAGAAAACACCCATCCCTTGCTGGATTGTACTGGTAGAGTTGCTGTTGTAGGAGACGGGATAATTGAAAACTATGAGGAGTATCGAAGAGTTCTCGAGGATAGGCGGCATCAGTTCAAGGGGAGAACCGATACAGAGGTAGCGGCTCATCTTCTCGAAGAAGAGTTGAGCCGGCGGGTTAACGTGTTAGAAGCGCTTCAAACGTTGAGTAGGCAGTTGAAAGGGCTGTACTCGCTAGTGTTCCTCGTGGAGCCTTTCAGGAGGATATTCTTCATAGCCAATGGTCAACCATTGGTTATTGGCGTGGGAGATAAATGCTACTACGTCTCAAGCGACATCCCCTCTCTCTACGGCTTTGCCGAAACAGCATACGCTATTGAGGATGGAATAGTGGGCTGGGTTGACGCTGAGGGCTTTTCAGCTGTAAGGATTGTTGACGGAAGCGTTATCACGCCCGCAGGGCTTCAGGGGAAAAGGGTAAAGTACCTCGCCGAGGCTGGGGAGAAAGGGGGTTTTCCCCACTTCATGCTCAAGGAAATCTACGAGACACCTGAGGCTTTGAACAGGGTTTTACTCGCGGTTATGGAGAAGTATCTGCGCCTAGCTTCAATGATAGTGTACGGCGCTAAGAATGCTTTCATACTCGCCAATGGAACAAGCCTTCATGCAGGCATGATCGGGTCATATTACTTCAACGACATGGCTGGGATAAGTGTTGACCCCGTTTCAGCAGCCGAGTTTCCATACTACGCATTGGAAGCTGTAGAGACTGGTACGGTGGTTATCGCGATAAGCCAGAGCGGTGAAACCTCTGATGTAATATCCAGCATTAAGCTTGCCAAGCAGAGAGGGGCGGTGGTGATAGGGGTTACGAACAATGTTGGGTCAAGGCTCGCGCTTGAGTCAAACGTTTACCTACCAATCGGCGCAGGGCCGGAAATAGCTGTTCCCGCGACGAAGTCGTTTACTGCGACGCTTGCTACACTGCTTCTCTTCGCATCCTACACGGGCATGTTCACAGGTAAAACTACGCGGGATGATTATCGAAGAATAGTTGAAGAGGTTAGGAATGCTTCAGCATTATTGAAGGAGAAGATACCGGAGTTTGACAAGAGTGTAGCAAATATTGTTCAGTTAAAATACAACTGGGGAAGCGCTTACGTGGCGAGTAGCGGAATAAACTATCCCCTGGCTCTCGAGGGTGCTTTGAAGCTTAAGGAGGCTGCGATAGTTCATGCAGAGGGATTCCAGCTGGGCGAGATGAGGCATGGACCAATGGTATTAATCTCTAATGATTTCCCAATGATACTGATTGAGCCGGCGGAGGATCAGGCTAAACCACTGTATGTTAAGGTTCTGGAGGAAGCCCGTAATAAGGGTGCTAGACCAATCGTGATCGGTTCCGGCAGGTTCGGCGACAGCATCACCGTTCAGACGCCCAGCGTGCCAAGATACCTTTCTCCAATTATATCCGGCATCCCAATCCAACTCCTAGCTTACAGGCTAGGCGTAGTGTTCAACAGGCCTATCGACACGCCGCCAGGTCTTGCGAAAGCCATAACCACCTAGTATTTAATCCTTCAAAATCTTTTTCTAATCGATGAAGGCGATGAAGGATCCTAGTCCAGGATGAGGCGTGATGAGGAATCTCCGGGACTGAGCCGGATGCTTCTGTCTCAGTAACCTAGGGTTTCACCAGTCATGGGTTTCCTGTTAAGGTTATAATGGTTTGTTAAGGATTGATTTATGCTAAGGAGGATTGTGAATGAGCACTAGGCTGGACCCATGGGGACATTTCGCAATAGAGGATTATGAGAAATTGTTGGAGGAGTTTGGGATACGACCTATCAGCGAAGTCTATGGGTTGATGACCAAGCTGCATCCATATTTCACTCGCAAAGTAGTATTTGGGCACAGGGATTTTGACAAGTGGTTGGAGGATCTTAAAGCAAACCGCAAGGTAGCGGTTTTAACGGGCTTCATGCCTAGCGGCAGACCCCACTTGGGCACGGCCATGGTCTATGAGGAGTTAAGATTCTTCCAGGAACTAGGGGCTCATGTTAAAATAGCGATCGCTGATGCGGAAGCCTATGTGGTGAGGAGGGAGGATAGGAGGACAACCATACAGAACGGTGTTGACTTTATAGCTCACGCTATCGCCTGGGGTCTAGACCCTGAAAGAACAGAGTTTTACTTCCAAACCTCTATGAAGGAGGAGTACTATCGCTTGATACAGATGTTTTCTAGAAAAATAACTATGGCAGAAATGGAGGCGATATATGGGGAACTATCTCCGGGGAAAATCATAGCTTCTCTAACCCAGGCAGCGGATATACTGCACTTACAGCTGGATTCTTACGGAGGGTTTAAGAATGTTCTCGTCCCAGTTGGCGCTGATCAAGACCCTCATTTACGGTTGACGAGGGACATTGCTGACAGGTTCGAAGGAGAGCTGGGGTTGAAGCGCCCTGCATCCATATACCACAAGCTCATCCGCGGGCTAGATGGTAATAAGATGAGTAAGAGCAGGCCGGAGTTCGCAATCCATTTAGATGATGATGAAGAAGTAGTGAGGAAGAAGTTCGTAAACGCCTTAACAGGAGGTCGGGCAACAGCTGAGGAGCAGAGGAGGCTGGGAGGAGAACCATGGAAGTGCACAGTGTATGAAGTATACCTCTATCACCTGCTCCCTGATGATGAAAAGCTTAGGGAGGTATATGACGACTGTGTCAGCGGCAGGATCTTATGCGGGGGATGTAAGAGAAAGGCTTTAGACCTCCTGCTTGAGAGGTTGAGGAATCACCGTAAGAGGTATCAAGAAGTAAAGGAGAATAATGTTGTTGGAAAAATAGTTAACATACCATCCTTCTAGCCGTACCCCATTTCCTCAAGTATTTGCTTAACAACGTTCTCCGGCTCAGGACTCTTAGTTATCGCGCCGCCTACTATGACAATGTCAACTCCCGAGTCGATTAACGGTTTTATATCGCCTGGTTTCAGTCCTCCCGCAACAGATATTTTGGACGAAACCAGCCTTCTCAGCTCTCTCACCTCGTTGATTAAGTCTTTCCCGGAGACACCTCGAGCCTTCTGAACGCTAATTCCGATGTGAAACAGTAGCACGTCAACACCGTAGTTTGCTAGCTCAACACCTCTTTTCAACGGGTTTGGATGATTTATCAGATCCGCTATAACAATCTTACCCTTTTCGTGTGCAAACCTAACCCCTTCCTTCACGACTTCGTCATCTGCGACCGCTAGTATTGTGTATGCATCAGCTCCTGCGCTGAAGACGGCTGTGCCCTCAACCTCGGGAACATCCATGGTTTTCGTATCAGCTACTATGAAACAATCCGTTATGTTTTTCAATGCTTTCACGGCTATCTTGCCCCAGGATTTTAGAAGGGGCGTGCCCACCTCGATCCAGAGGTTCTCGCATGTTACTGCTGAAACAATCCTGGTGGAGATTTCAACAGCCTTTGTGAGCTCCAGAAGATCTAGGGCGACCTGTAGTTTTCCCGGCATCTAGACCACAACAACCTATAATTCCCACGCCTAATTAAATATGTGAGAGCCTGGTTGAGCAGGATGACTTTAAACGTTAAGGAGCAGAAGCAACTTATTCGAGAGAGGATCTGGAGGCTTCTCGAGGAGAAAAAAGTAGCATTGTTTCCGAGGCCTGTTTACGGCAGGATACCTAACTTTGCGGGGGCTGAAATCGCTGCTCAGCGATTGCTGAGCTTGAAGGTATGGGAGAAGGGTGAAGTTGTGAAGTCGAATCCGGACTCGCCCCAGGTTCATGTTAGGGAGCAAGCGTTGCGAGAGGGGAAGACTGTCGTGATGGCGACCCCTAGATTGTTGAACGGCTTCCTTGTGCTGAAACCCGGCTTGATAGAACCATACCGTATACGGGAGGCTGCCACTATTAAGGGAGCCTTCAAGTATGGAAGGAGGGTTCCACTGGGGGTGATCCCTCCCATAGATCTGGTTGTAACCGGCTGTGTCGCAGTCGATGTAAAAGGGAGGAGGCTTGGGAAGGGTGGTGGTTACTCGGAGCTCGAGTATGCCATTCTGAGAGAGCTCAACGTTCTCGACGAGAAAACCCCTATTTTAACCACTGTTCACGATCTGCAAATCGTTGATTACATCCCGTTAGAGCTTCATGACTACACGGTAGATTATGTTGCGACCCCGGCTAAACTGATAAGGATTGAAGGAGAGATGGTGAGGCCTAGGGGGATTTACTGGGAGCTGCTGGGAGATAAGGAAAACCTTGAAGTAATAAGGGAGCTTAAAGCATTGTTGAACAAGTAGGTTAATAACTTATCATTTTAATCAATATTTAGCGGTGTGTTTTAATGGAAGAGTTTTCAGATCTATTAAACTATAGCGTGAAAATTGTTGAGTCAAAGCTTAGCGAAGTTTTCAGCGAGCTGGATAAGGAGGCGGGCGAGGTCACACCTCATTTAAACAGTGTACCGTACATCGCGAGGGATTATACTTTACGCGGAGGGAAAAGGATTCGAGCTTTCCTAGCCCTGGTGGGTTTCTGGAGCAAGGCCTGGGGGTCTGGGGACTGTTGACACGGTTTCAAAGCTGATGGCGGCGTTGGAACTGCTTCAAAGCTATCTCCTCATCCATGACGATATCATGGACATGGATGAGCTGAGAAGGGGAGGCCCAACCGTGCATGTATGGTTTAGGGATGAGTGCTTAAAGACTTGTTCATCGTCAAACTGTACTCACTACGGCATTTCACAAGCGATCACTGTGGGAGATTATCTCGAAGCAACAGCTGTGGAGAACCTAGCCATGCTTAAGCTCCCCAGTGAAGCTTTTGAAAAGCTTCTCGTAACATACTCTAAAGGATTGAGAAAGGTTGCTTATGGCCAATACCTGGATGTCTTGTTCTCCAACCTTCCACTAGCCAGGGTGGGCGAAAACGATATCCTGCTTGTCCACAAATTGAAAACAGCTTCTTACACGGTAGAATTACCCTTACACCTGGGTGCTATTGCTTCGTTAAAGTACACGGACAAGCTTCTCAAGGAGCTTTCATCCTATGCTATACCGGCTGGAATAGCTTTCCAACTGAGGGATGACATAATAGGTTTATTTGGAGACCCACGCACCACGGGAAAGCCCAGTGGAAGCGATGTTAAAGGGAAGAAGAAAACACTCCTTGTCATAAGGGCATACCAGCTTTCATCCAGCAAAGATAAAGAGTTTCGTCGAGAAAGTATATGATGAACTCCCAAGTGAGGAGATAACGGATGAGCATGTTGAACGGGTAAGAGAGATTGTTAAATCAACCGGTAGTTTAGACTATAACTTGAAACTAATAGATGAACTTGTCTCGCAGGCAATGCAGGAGGTTGAGAAGGCTGTTGAAATAAANCATGAGGCCAAGGAGGTTTTAACCTGGCTTCTAAACAAATTAGCCTATAGGGAGAGATGATAAGCTCTCATTGTTCCTTCGGGCGGCCACTACCTGTATCTATATTCTTGATTTTCTCCCTAACTTCCTGAGGAGTTATCGTCGGGGTTTTGAAGAACCCATACCCTATCAAGAACAGAGAGGCCGTAAATATGAGCACGAGAGAATATATTGTAATTTTCAACGTAACCTCTTGGAGTTGTTTGTTCGAAAAGAACAATAAGTAAGTGTAGAAACCCATGAAAACAGTTGTTGAAAACATCAGCAATGCTCCAATCGTTTTCTTTCTCAAACAGGTTCACCAAGCCTTATATTTTAAACTAATATAATAATAAGATGGTTTTTAACGTATTTTACGGTGGAATATTGCCTAAGAGGAAAGGAGAGATAGAGGAGTGGTTGAAAAGGATTTTCTTCGGAGGATGTAAAAACGAGTACGTTGTTTACATTAAATACAGGGATGAGGGAGCCGATGTTTTAAAGCCTGTGCCCGGCGAGTTTATAACTGATGTTAGAAGAGGGTACATCTTCATAGGGGAGGATCAAATACCTTTTCACAGGGTTGTAGAAATAAGGTTAAAAAATGGGAAACTGGTTTACAGGCGGACGGAAAACCCTAGATCCAGCCTCTAAGCTTCATTGCTTTTACTACTCTGTCAACAGCTATGGCGTAAGCAGCAATCCTCATCGGGTATTGGGAGAACCTCTTCTGCCAGTCATCGTAAACTCTGTGGAAGTTAACGGTCATCATTTTGTCAAGCCTGCTCAACGCTTCCTCGTCTGTTAACCAGCACCCCATTCTGTTGTGGCTCCATTCAATCCAGCTCATTGTAACGCCTCCAGCATTCGCTAGGATGTCTGGGACGACTACAACACCTCTCTCATGGAGGATTCTATCGGCCTCGGGGGTTGTAGGCCCGTTCGCACCTTCCGATATGACCTTGGCTTTAATCCTGTCGACGTTTTCTACAGTTATCACGTTCTCGGTAGCTGCAGGTATTAAAACATCGACAGGTAGTTCTAGAACCTCTAAGTGATTGGCTGAGACCTTCACATCCCCCTTCCTGTAGTTGATTACCTTGCCGGTCTCGTTCTTAACCCTTATTGCTTCTTCAACATCAATACCATTGGGGTCGTAAATGTACCCGCTGCTGTCGCTGACTGCTACTACTATCGCACCCCACTCCTGAGCATACTTGGCTGCGTACATTCCAACGTTTCCGAAGCCGTGTATCGCGACTGTTTTACCCTCGAACCCTCCAATAGCCTTCTTAGCAGCCTCTCTGGCCGCCAGTGCTGTGCCGTATCCTGTTGACACGACTCTCGCGTTCAACCCGCCAAGATCCACGGGTTTTGCCGTCACAACACCCCATGCATTGTAGCCTGCAATCTTGCTGTACTCGTCGAAGTACCACGCCATTGTCTGTGGGTTGGTGTAGACGTCTGGGGCGGGGATGTCCACATCGGGGCCAACATCTTTGGCTAGGCCTGCGAAGAACTTCCTGCTCAACTCTTCCAGCTCTCTCTGGCTCAAAGCCTTCGGGTTCACTCTCACTCCTCCTTTACCGCCGCCGTATGGTAGTCCTGCCAGCGAAGTCTTCCACGTCATCCATATTGAGAGCGCGACTACTTCGCCAGGGGTGACGTTTTCACCGTATCTTACTCCTCCCTTGTATGGTCCTAGAGCACTGTTGTGCTGGCTCCTCCAGCCAAGGAATGTTTCAAGTTTACCGTTATCCCTTTTGATTGTTATTTTAACCTGCACCAGCTTCTCAGGATGTCTCAGTATTTCAACATATTCTTCGGGATACCCAAGGATGCTGATGGATTCTTTTAACTGTTTAACAGCCATCTGGTATACAGGATCATTTTCGTATAGAGATGCAAGCGAATTCATAACTTCACCAATTGGTTTTTATCCTGGTCCGGATTTAAAAACGTTAATAATTGATAAATATCGTATATACTCGTATGTAAACCTCTATGCTCAACAACTCTCAGTAACAGAATCAGCCCTCACACGGTTCTTCATCGCCGAAAGCTCGCGACCGAAGTCGTTCATCATTCGTAAACATATTAAGACATCACTTCTTAATATTCATATAGTGGTCTATATGAGGCCGGCCCTGCTCATTATTGACATGATAGAGGAGTTTGTCCACGGAAGGTTGAAAAGCCCCAGTGCGGAATCAATTATTCCCGCGATCAGAACCCTCATCGATAATGCTAGAAAACACGGCATACCCGTCATCTACTTAATAGACAGCCATTTACCGTTTGATAGAGAATTGTCAATATGGGGTCCTCACGCCCTGGTTCACGGTGAGGAGTCTGAGATAGTAGAGGAGTTGCAACCCGGAGAGAAAGACCTAGTCTTCAGGAAGAGATCTTACAGTGGTTTCCGTGAGACCGGATTGGCTAGCGTGCTAAGGGATTTAGGAGTTGACACGGTTGTATTAACCGGGATCCACACGCACATATGTGTTCTTCACACAGCTATTGACGCTTATTATGAGAGGTTTAATATTATAGTGGTGTCCGATGCTGTCGCAGCCTTCTCAGAGAGCGATCACGCGTACGCGCTAGACTATATGAGGAAGGTGCTGGGTGCAAAGGTTTTAACCAGTTCAGAGGTTGCTGAAGCCTTCGCGGGAGGCTATAAATGAGCCTTCAATGCAATGATTTCACGGAGGCATTAAAAGTTCTCAAAGAATTCCAAGGATTTAACGAGCTAATTCTTCTCCAGGTTTTACTATCACACAGCTGGAAGGGTTTAGGGAGAGTTGGAACCTCTAAAGTCTTGAAAATGAGCGAGAGAAGGGTTCGGAAAATAATAGAGATTTTGAGAGCTAAAAAGCTCACAGATGAATCTGGAAGCTTGATTGAGGAGTCTCTCAAGAAATTGTTCGAAACCCTTAAAATTAAAACTGTCGGTAGAGGCGAGGAATTCCAAGTAACTGCTTACGGGCCGCTCTCCACTCAGCTCTTAGAAATGATCGCGTCCAGGATTGTCGACCTAAGAGATTATCTGGTTATTGGGACAGGATCCTCCAACAGTATTTGGATGATAGGTGTCTCATCAGGCTCGGCTGGCGGCATAATCTTCCCACGCGTCCCCACTGATTACGTGGAAAAAATTCTCAGGGAGGTCGAGTGGGAAGGGTTAGAAAACTCTCTGCTGATTGTCTGGAAGCTTTATGAAGAGGTGAGATCGGACGCCGTAGTAATCTATTCCCTAGCCCAGCTGTGCGCATCCTCCTAGGTTCTCACTACCCGGGACTTTAACCCATCTAATGGTTCTGAATTTTACTATTTAACACCACTAATCCTAAGGTTTGGATGGAAGAGGAATCAACACCGCATAATCCCCTATTTTAACTGTTGTGAACAACGTGTCATATACTTCTTCAAGAACTCTTGGATTTTGGAATAATTGTTCACGTGGGCCTGAAAAAACGAGTCTACCCCGGGATAAGAGTATAAGGTGATCGCAAGTTAAGGATGCGAAGTAAGGGTCGTGAGTTGACAACACTACTGTAACCTTATTAGAAATGTTCTTCAAGAATCTTGAAAGCCAGATTTTAGAATGCATGTCGAGATGGCTTTCCGGCTCGTCGAGAAGGAGGATTTCCGGGCTTCTCACGAGGGCAGAGGCTAGGAGTACTTTTTGAAGCTCGCCGCTACTTAGCTCGTTAACCTTTCTACGTAGCAAATGCTTGATACCTAAGGATTCGGCGGTTTTGAGTGATTCCTCCAAATCTTTCATACTTGTTAAAAATTTCTCGGAAACAGGATATCTTGAATAGATAAGGAGATCTAGAACCGTCACTCCTAAAAGATCTCTTACTTCTACTGTTGACACGTAGGAGAGGATTCTTCTTAGGGTTTTAACCATCTTCCTGGCATTCTTCCCATTGATCTCGATCATTCCCTGGTAATCGATCAACTGGGCTATTGCTTTAAGCATTGTTGTTTTGCCGGAAGCGTTTGGACCCATGACACAGGACACGGTGTCCCTTGGTATCACAGTGGTTATGTTTTTCAACGCTTCTACAAGATTTCTCCTGTATGTCACCGAAACCTCTCTCAATCTGATCATTGCTAAACACCTCTAAGCCTTTTGACAAGTAGTATGAGGAAGAATGGGGCTCCTATAGCAGATGTCACCGCTCCAGCCGGCACCTCCCCCACTACTTCCGCGGCAATAGTTCGGGAAAACAGATCGGTGGTAAATAGTAATATGGAGCCTAGGCTCATGGCTAATGGTATGATCAATCTATTATCGCTTGTTTTTAAGAAAAGCCTTGCCATATGAGGGGTGACCAGCCCTATGAAGCCTACCATTCCAAACATTGAAACAATAAGGCTTGAGGAGATTCCAACTATCAGTGCCGCGGTTAACCTCACCCTTCTCGGGTTAACCCCCAATTGTAATGCGTAGTCATCTCCTATCATCACAGTGTTGATTTTTCTCGCTAAGACGAAGTACGAGACAACCATTACTAAGGCTGGTGTTAGAATGTATGGCATCATATCCTTCCTTGAATGAATAAAGCTCCCGGTGAGCATTAAGGAGGCGAGCCCATACTTGGGAGCAACGTAGTAGAGTAGGAGAATGGAGAGTCCTGAGAACATGCTTGTTACTCCGAGCCCTGACAGCACGTATGCTGCATCACTACCCGACATGATCTCTGCAATCGATACTGATATGAAAAGAGCGAGCAAACCACCTGCTGAGGCTGCGAAAGCAATGATAAACATGCTTGAGTATCCGTGCAATAGGAGGGCTAGGTAAACAGCGAATAATGCGCCAGCACCTACGCCAAGTATGTGATGATCTACGAGAGGATTTCTAAAAGTTGATTGAAGCATGCAGCCCGACGACGCGAGAACTATTCCCGCTAGGACAGTGTAGGTTGAACGATAGAGACGGTATGATAAAATAACTTCTGATACATTCTGATTGATGCTTGAGAAGTACGTGTAAGCTATGGGGAAAATTATCGAAGCGATGAACATTGAAAACGCTATGCTGGCCTTCAGCCTTAATTCTTGGTCCAAGCTACCTCCTCCCAATATAATACCCTATTGCGAATGCTAACGCGAGTCCCGCAAGCAATATGATGAATGTGAAGTTTATAGCAAACCCATAATCCTGAACAGGGGCTGTGACAGGTTTTGAAGAATCAAAAGCTTCTGCGAGGGCTTCATCCAGGATTTCAGGGATTTTCACCATCATGGGTCCCGGTCTAGATAGAATGTCCACCTTTTCCCGGTCTAAAACGATAACAGGCACGCCTAGATCTAATAGTCCTGCTTCCTCAATAGTGTCTCGCGAAGCGTAAGGAGCAGCTATCATGATGATATCGGGTTTCCATTCATGTATTTTTTCAATACTGACGGCACTCCAGCCGAATGTTGAAGCAGCGTTCGATAGACCAAGCCTGGCGAGTATGTCGTCAACATATGTTGCCCTTCCCGCAACCCATATCCCCTGCCAGAAATCCACAACTACCAGCACTCTAAGACCATGGTATTTCTCGAGAAGCATCCTCCCCTCCTCGAGGGATTTTATCAACCTGTCTACTAGGGCCTGGGCTTCAACAGTGGAGTTGAACAATTCGCCTAAAAGATAAATATCGCTCAACACATCGTTAACGCTTCTCGCCGAGCCGCCGTTCAAATATACAACGGTCACATTATAGGATTGGAACACGTCGAGAAGGGGTTTGTGGGCTCCTTTATCTGCTAAAACTATGTCAGGGTTTAGACTCAATATTTTTTCAACGCTTACCATGCTCCACCAGTATCCTCCAACCGAAGTAGTGTTTTGTTCCTTCAGAACTTTACCTATGTTTAGATACCAATCTTCTAGTGAGAAATCATCGGCTCCTATAATGTACTGTTGAGCATTTAATTCGAAAAGAGTCTCAGTTATTGAAGGTGCTAGTGAAACAATTCGTGTAGGATGTCTTGTTAACTCAACATTCCTCCCTAACGCGTCATTAATAACTAGGGGTGTTGACTCAGCTGATATGGATGCTAGGCTGATTAACAATGTGAAAACAGTTAACGCAGGGATTAGCTTGGACATTTTGTCCAACACCATAAAAATACATTATCGTAAAGCAGTATTAAAAATGCATGGAAAATCCGTAGAAGCGATCTTCAAACCAATAATTCAACAGGCTTAATCTGGAAGCTTACATATGAGTTTCAAGCCTTCAATCTCAACAGGGAGCGGGTTAGAAACTATCACCAGGCTGTGTGGAGGTGGCGGGAAATCGTATTTCCGCAGTCTCGGCAGTAAGTCAGCCTGGATACGCTCATCCCTCCATGAAAGCCTAGCTACTCCAATAGCTAATGAATCGTCAAGCCTGTTTTCCAGCTCGTCGTCAAGCTTCAAAAGTATTTCAACAGCCTCATGTATGGTCATGGCTTTCCCATGCTCCAGCCTCAGGTCGAGCAGGACTATAGTGTGAAGCCTTCTATTCAGGTTCTCATATATCGTCTCAATGGTTGAATACGGCTTAAAGTAGTCGGGGTACACCAGGGTTACTGTTTTACCAAACCTGTATGCTTGAAGGCCAAGCCTGCTCTGTATCAGGGTTAGAACCGAAAGCGAGTTGACTACTTTGACTTCCACACCCTTTCTGATTGCTTCAACACGCAGGGAATCGTGAGTAGTCGCTATGAACGGGTCGCCCGGCACGGCTAGAACGATGTTTTTTGAACGCGCCTCCTTGATCAAATTATTCATTCCCTCGCCTTCCAGGTCTTTTCTTGAAGCGTAAACTAGTTCGCCCTTGGTGTATTCCGACAAACCTGCTGGATCATCCTCGTAAAGCGATGTGTACTTGTCGATTACTACTTTATCGGCCTTACTCAAGTATTCTATGGCTTCTAGGGTTAGATGCTTGAGGGAGTATCCGATTCCTAGAAAAACAAGCACATCTATCACCGGGTTTTCGCGGTCGCTAACACCTCCTTCAAAATATAGGTGAGGTATGCGTTGTACAGTATTGTGAAAAATATTTGTGAAACCGGTTTGCTCTGATTCAGCATTCCAAAAAGAATGTTTAGCAACGGGTTTGACCTGCAAGCCTGGACTAGCGTGTAGAGGAGCGAGGAAGCGCTCGTGCTTCTTAAAATTACTTCCTCGGCAGATACCCAGTTGAGGTCTTCGATCATGAATATTTCGGAGCTGGCCACTGCGGCGGCAAACAATGTTGACGCATAATAGATCACGCTTGACATTATAGGTATCGAAACATAGAGGGTTTCAAATAAATGATTGTCCGAGTGTAAGGGGTTTTTCACGGCATAAATAACTAGAAATGGGACAAGCCATGTGAAGTAGTTGAAACCCCCTATCTTGTTGAAAACAAGCAAGCCTATCAACAGAGTGATAAAGTATTTTAAAAAGATTTTCTCATCGTACTCAGGCTCTTTTAGAAAGTAAAAGTAGATTACAAGCGTGTAAATTGCGAGAGGTATTACCCAGATCCATACTAGCCATGCTGGGACAGCGTTAACGTTATACCATGATGCGTAAAGGGGAAGGGCGAAAAGGCTCAGCTCTTGAGGATATCTTGCTGCGTGGAAGAAAAGCACTCTTCTAATAAACGCGTAGGCATCGGTGAGTAGGAAAGGCGTAATAAACACTAATCCCACAGCCGCCGCTATAGAAACCGTGTGGAGTAATCCCTTATAATCACGGTTCTTAAGCCTTATCAGTAACGGTATTAAGATCAAAACAGCTAAGACCTGTTTCACAAGCGCTGCGAGAGTTAAGTAAACAGTGCTTTTCAATAAATCTCCTCGTGATAGCTCAACATATCCGAGCAGGAGGAATAGAGCGGCTATAATGTCGAACTGGTAGCCACTGATTATAATGTATCCTGCAATGTTCATCAACCAGAGCATTCCCGCCTTTCTCCCATACTGTTTTCGCAGTACGAAATAGATTGCGTTAAAGGAGATGATCAAGGGGAGTTTGTCAATCAGCCTTATTGCTTCAATACTTCCTGTTAAACTCACGGCTACGTGGTGTACAGATACGAAAATTAATACTGGAAGGGGTGGGTACGCAATCTTGTCATAGATGGATGAAGCGTAGACGTAAAGAAGCCTTCCAGTAGAAAAGTAAGCGTACCATTCGAGAAAGTATCTCACATCGTAATAATTCCAGCTGGAAATAGCCAGTAATATGCATACTAGGTTCGCAACCACTATTTCGACATGGTTTTTCAAAAACCCTGTGAGGCTATAACCCATCTTGAATTGCGACACCGTTTAATCTATAAAAACACAATGATATATTAACCTTCCCGGAGTGGTGTCGTGTTTGAGCAAGGATGTAGTGTTTTTAAAAGCAGGTGGTAGTTTCATAACGTTCAAGGACAAGCCTGTATCCGTAAACTATGAAGCACTTAAAGCTTTAGCTGAAGCATTAAAGATTGCTCACAAAGAGGTAAGCATAGTCTTAGGCAACGGGGGAGGGAGTTTCGCCCACCACGTAGTGTTAAAGCACAGCTCGGAGAATCCTGTCAGGTTGCTGGTTAAGTGTCAGCAGGCTACGAGGCTTTTGAACAGGCTAATAGTTGACTACCTGCTGTTCAACGACATACCTGCTACGAGCCTGCAGACCAGCGCTATCATTGGTTACGGGATGAACACGCTTAGAGCTTTCACCCCTCCCTTGCTGAACCTGGTGGGTAACGGGATTGTCCCGGTTCTGTATGGAGAGTGTATTCTCACGGAGAAAGGGTCTGTCGAGATTTTCTCGACGGAAAAGGTTTTCGAAATAGTGTCCAACATTTTAAAGCCTTCAAGAATANTTCTCCTAACGGATGTGGNAGGCGTGTACACNTGCGATCCTAAGAAGTGCTCAAACCCTGAATTAATAAAGCGTATTGACAGCAGTAATTTAAACTCCATATTGGAGTCGTTGAAAAACGATCTCTCTAGGGATGCCACAGGGGGGATGTATTCGAAAATTATGTCGATGAGCGAGCTGTCAAGGAAGACTGGTGCTAAAGTAATAGTTACCTCCGGGTTTAACCATGAGAACGTTGTAAACGCTTTAAGAGGCGAGATTCCAGAGAAATCTACGGTTATTGAAATGCTTTAAGAGCATTAGCGTTTAAACCTGGATAGCTGTTTTTAAACAATGTATATAGTACATAAGTCTGCCAGCCTCTCGAAGTATGCATCCCTCCCTCCAGGTAATTGAATATACGTCATATCCTCTCCGACAACAATGTAATCTGAGAGGAAGGAGCCAGGGGTTAAAATAGTTAGATAGTCTCCATGAGGAGTGACGGTAGCTTTCACCGTGAAATATCCTGTGTTAACTTCGCTCTCTAAATCACCATGGCATTCCTCTCTTCGGAAACATTGAATTGCCTGATGCGAAATGTAAACAGCCTTCTTCCTTCCACGGTACAGGGTTGACGCGGAAATGTTTCCACAACCCTTTAAAGACACAATCCTAGGTCTGACTTCAAGCTCATAGTTTCTAGCCTTTACTCGGAAGTATTCGGGCGAATACTCTGCTAGTATGCATGATTCCTTGTAACGTAAAACCGTATGATGCAAAATTTAAACCCTAGTTAAGATTAAAATCTCTTCGTTGACTAATAAGGATTGGTGGGATCATGGCTAAAAACCCGAGCGTGCTGCTGGCTAACGAGCTGGTTAAACACGGCTTCGAGCTTTTAGATGTTTACCATACTCGAGAAGGGGATTTGATCAGGGTGGTTGAGAAATTGACTGGCAGGGTTGTGCTGGTAAAGAGTAAAACACCTGTTTCATCGATAACGGGAGCGAACGATATGGCCGGGCTCGTTAACGAGATCTTGAAGCAGGCTAAGCAGTAGTCTCTAATACAGCCTTACGCATGATTTAAACCTGTATTTCAACAATTCTTCGATAATCTTCTTATCCCCTTTAACAACCTTGACCTTGATAAACCCGTTTTCAAAACCCATATATTTCACCTTTAACTCACCACTGTCTAAGTATTCTTCAACACCGGTGATTTCTGGAGGCTCCTTAACCATGGGCTCGATCCCTAAGGCTTTCATCCTCCAGCATTTTTGGCCATGTGAGAAAATATTTGCCATGCAGGCGTAGGGTAGGTATAACAAGCCTTTTTTCAACGCATACTTCGCTATCTCCATTTTAATATCATCTGTTCTAACATCGTATTGAACATTGTTTTCAAAACCTGTGAGGCTTTTCCCAGCTCTCTTCAATATCGCATCCGTGTCAACACCGTTTTCCTCAAGCTTTTCCAATATCCTTCTAGTGATCCTGAGCGATCCTGCTACTACTCCAACCGCCCCGTACTTTAGGGCAGTGTCTATGATATCTCTATACTCCTTGTCTGTGATGCCTGGGATGATTGGCCTGAGGAAAAGGAAAGGCTTGAACCCGTGGTTGCGCAGTGTTTCAATCGTTTCAAACCTTTTCTCAACCCGTGGGGCCCCCGGCTCTAGTAGCCTATCCCTAGTTATCGTGGATATGCTGACTAAAGGTGAGATATCAGGGTTAATGCTTCTTAGCTTTTCGACGTCCTCATCTGTTAAGAACATTTTAGTGGAGAATTGGATTGGATTACCCAGGTACTTGCTGATTGCTTCTATGTATTCGATGGTTTTCTTCTTAGTGGAAGGGTGGAAGGGTTCAGTCACACTGCCCAATGCTAAGAAGGTTCCGTTCGCACCAGGTATGAAATACTTGTTCAAGCTTAAAGCGTACACGAGCTGTATACCTGTTAAAGGATACTCGGTGATTTGAGCTTTAAAGCCCATGTCATATATGTAGCAGTACGCGCATCTAAAAGGACACCCTATTCCCGTATGAACTGTTAACCCGCATGGACGGGGAGGACGCTTTGAATGAGGGTCGCGCGAAGCCTTCTCAACCTCTTCAACAGTCATTAACGACTTGACCTTTTCCTGTAACTGTTTCTTCAACCTTTCAAGCTCACGGAACCCATTGCTCTCCATCTTTTTAACCACTTTGTCCTAAATAAAAAATGTGGAAAACAGGTTTTAGAAATGATATACTTAGCTTGCGAAGAGGATGATTTATTCTGCTGGCTTGTTGGAGGATTCCTTAAGGAGGCTGGAGCTAGCTTCGAGAAGGCTGAGCTGGAGAAGCTTATTTCCGGGAAGAACGTATTGGAAAACAATATAACAGTTTACGCAGGAGGGTTGAGCGAGGCCTTCCTAAGCTTTTTGAAGAACTACTCAGGCATCGGATCTGGCAAGTTAATTATATTCATTAAGCCTGTGGAAAACTACCCCTACCAGCTTTCTAACCAGGTTAGAAAACTCCTCTCGAGCATTCACAAAAAGAGATTACCTATTTTATTCGTTGAAACCACGCCCATTGAATTCCAGGCCCACTCCTCTCTATACCCGGAGGTTGAGCATGTTCTCATCCCTATTTTCAGCGTGGAACAAGTAATCATACGCGACACACTCCCGCGGGATGGCGCCATAGTAACCAGGTTTGACAAGTGCAGGGTTTTAGAAGACTTGATACTGGAATTAGGGAAGATAGGTTTTACCTCCCTGATGATAAACGTAAACGCCTCCGACAAGCCCTGTTCAAATCCTTCCGTCATAGATGTTTACACAGAGAACCCGATGAGCCTCTTGGGAAAATCGATAATGGGGATCATAGGGGTAAACGACACCTTGTCCAATATTGTTTTTCAAATGATGATAAGTGACTCAAGACCGGTCATAGCCTGTGGTCAATCATCCAGGAATACTCGTTATGATTCAACAGGATTAGTGGTTAAGATTGATCAATGTAATCCCTTCGACCTTGCACACGCCGTGGTTAACGTTTTCAATAGTCTCGAATTAATGAAGAAGAAAGGCACTGCCAGGTTCGAGGACATATATCTTGAAAAGGGTGTTGAAAGAATTAAATCCTTCCTATCTTAAGTCAGGGCTACGAACTACGGGCTTGTTTCCTGTCTCCTAACACGTATCCACGTTGTCTCAGGCCCCTTGTCAGACAGGGTTACCCCGAGCTTTCCGAGCTCGCTCCTAATCATGTCTGCTAAGTCATACATCTTCCTATTCCTTAACTCCTTTCTAACGTCAACTAGGATTTTAATGTAAGAGTCAACATCTTCCTCAGTTACAACCTCTGGAGTTGTCTCTAATACGCCGAAGACGTTGTCGAAATCCCGCAGGATCCTGAACGCGGTGTTGACAAGGATGTATTTTGGATTATACTGTATGTCCCTGAAAACAATTGTTGTAAACTCGTTTAGAGACGCCACGGCTTCCGGCGTNTTGAAATCTTCGCTTAAGGCTGCGTGGAAGCTGTAGTGGGTTTTCAAAAGGTTTCTAAGTATCTTCAAGTCCTCATCAGATGCTTTGTGCGGTTCAACAGCCTCCTTCCTTAATTTTTGAAGAAGATTTGAAACCTGGTTCAACCTTTTCAACTGCTCACTAGCAATCTCTAATGATTCCTCAGAGAATGAGACCGGCTTCCTGTAATGGCTCATTAAATACCAGTAGCGAAGAGTTCTACCTCCCCATTTCTNNACAACTTCTTTAATAGGGACAATGTTTTTCAAGCTCTTGCTCATTTTATCGGTTCCAACCATTAGCATTCCAACATGCATCCAGATTGAAACCCATGGCTTACTCCCTAGTGCAGACTCGCTCTGGGCTCTTTCATTCTCATGGTGCGGGAAAATAAGGTCGGTCCCGCCTCCATGAATATCGAATCTCTCACCAAGATACCTGGTGCTCATCACGCTGCACTCGATATGCCATCCAGGCCTCCCCTTGCCCCACGGGCTGTCCCAGAAGGGTTCACCCGGCTTGGCAGCCTTCCAAAGGGCGAAATCATACGGATTCTTCTTCTCTGAAAGGAAATCAGGCTCCTGGCTCCAGGACTCCTTAACCAGTCTTCCCGATAAGCGCCCGTAATCCTCGTAGGTGTTGACGTCGAAGTATACGCTTCCGCTGGGCGCCACGTACGCGTGTCCCTGCTCTATGAGTCTCTGGATAAACTCGATTATCTCGTCAATGTGTTGTGTAACCCTTGGGTGGTGATCTACTTGAACATTGAGGCTGGTCAACGCTTCCAAATACTCCTTAGTGTAAGTATCAACGATCTCCATCCAATCCCGGTTTTCATCCCTCGCCCTGTTGATAATCTTGTCGTCGATATCGGTAATGTTCATGACGTGGATGACGTGGTATCCTCGCGAGTTTAAGTATCTTTTGAAAACATCGTACATGACGTAAGCTCTTCCATGACCTACGTGGGTTGAATCATAAACGGTTGGACCGCACACGTACATCTTCACTAATCCTGGCTCAACCGGCTGAACCTTTTCCATCGTTTTAGTGAGAGTGTTGTAGATTTTTAACTCAGGCAGCATGGTCAGGCCTCACCGTAATACTTGTTGAAAACCTCCATTAATACTTGAGCAGTCTTTGAAAACTTGTCAGCAAGCTCCGCCGTGGTTAAAAACACGGTGTTAGGGGCTTTCCCGTGAAGAACATTGCTAACCACTACTACGCAACCCGTCTCCCACCCCCTCATCCATCCAAGAGTGAAGAGGCCTGCCGCCTCCATCTCAACTGCTAGAGCACCATACTTGCTCAACCTTGAAGCCATTTCAGGGCTTTCAGCGTAGAAGGCGTCGCTGGTGAATAATGGTCCTTTCTTAAAGGGAACCCCCGACTCCTCCAACTCCTTAATAATCCGGTATGTTAGCACGGGGTCTGGGGATGATGCTCCGCAATACCCTGGCATGTATTGGCCGAGACCGCACCCCCCGTTAACATACATCGCCCCAGTTGCAACTACGACATCCCCTATTCTAACGCTCTCGTGTAAACCGCCCGCTCGTGCCAAGCCTGACTATTCTCTTAGCTCCCAGAATGCCGAGTTCTTCAAAAACTATGTTAGCGCTGGGACACCCCATTCCATGTGTTGCGATGGTTACTTTGGCATTCTTGTAATAGCCGGTTACAACGATCAATCCTCTATGCTTGTTGACTACTTTGGGGTTCTCTAACAGTGTTGCTAGGAGCTCAACCCTTCCAGGGTCTCCCACAGCTATGACGTTTTTACTAATATCCTCCGGCTTAGCGCTCACTATGTGGGGAAGGCTCATTCTCTCACCTTTTACGCGTCTTTTTCTTTTTACTCTTCTTCTTTGCCTGTTTTTTAGCACTGCTTAAGGCTTTACGCGCCCGCCTTCTAGCTGACTTCCGCTTTCTCTTCCTGGTTTTTACCGATTCTTTCACAGGAGGTAGAACGATTTCGTTTGGAAATATAGGTCTTAAATCCTCAGAGGTTTCCACCACTATGAAATCGTAGCTTATGGTTGCCGGGATTGAAATGAACCCGTCATACACGAATACCTCTCCGGGCGGCTTATATTCGTGAACCATTACGGGCTTCCCTTCCGGGTCTAACTTGTACAGTCTGATAGCTTTCAGAGTAGTTGGCTTGGGAGATATTATTGTCTCGGACGAGACTGCTTCACCCTCTCCTAGGGTTAGCAATAGCCCGGGCGACTCCACGGTTACAAACAAGTAATTGTTCTCTGGTTTATGCTTAACTATGGTGTTTTGGGCCACTTCAAGCATTCTATCCATTATGCTTGAACCGCTGACTTCCTGCTCTACTTCAAACCAGTCCTCGTTAACCAGGTTGTAAACCCTCAGCTTTAAAAGGCCATCCCCCGTTTCAACAGGGTTTAACTGGTTAAGTTTAACGATAAACTTCAAGCAACACACCTTAAATCCAGCGGTTCTGCTTTAACAAGTTTTATGAGATAAAAAGTTATTAAGTATAAAACGTGGTGTTAGGATGTCTTTCAACTTACGACTTGTACCTGTTAAAATACCTGAGGGAGCGAATGTCATCATAGGTAGAAGCCACTTCATTAAAACAGTTGAAGATATTTATGAAGCATTAGTAACCTCGGTTCCAGGGATTAGGTTCGGGGTTGCTTTCAACGAGGCTAGTGGTAAAAGATTGATAAGATACGAAGGCAATGATCCTGAACTAGTGAACCAGGCTATTGAAACCTCCAAAGCCATTGGTGCAGGACATACTTTCACGCTATATATCAGAAATGCGTATCCAATAAACGTTCTCAACCAGTTGAAAAATATTCAGGAGATCGTGCAGCTCTACGTTGCCACTGCAAACCCCGTGCAGGTAATAGTTGCAGACACTGATCAGGGGAGTGCTATTATAGGTGTAGTCGACGGATACCCTCCGCTTGGGGTTGAAAGCGAGGAGGATAAAAAAGAGAGGCACAGCTTCCTCAGGAAGATAGGCTATAAAAAATAGTTTTTAATCGTTCAGCTTTTCCATCCCGCAATAAGACACATTATTCTCGAGAGTATTCTCTATTTTCTCCCATTCTCTCTCATCATACTCCCTCAGGTATGCTATCGATTTATCATTGGTTTTAATGAGGTAGAAGAGGTAGCGTAACTCTATAAGTATTGCGAAAGAGTAGCATTCGTTTTCATCAACCTCCTCGTTCTCAAACAATACCTGGTAATCATGCCTACTCACTAAGAGATCCCTTATCCTCCACGCTAATTCTCCTTCAACAGGCTCTCCAAACCTGAGAACGCTTGCTTCTTCAACACCTATTTCACTGGATATTGTGAGAAATGGATCCCTGCTCCTAGTATGTTTCATCAGCTTCACTCAAGGTCTCGATAATCTCGGCGTAGGCAGTATCGCCTACTACCCTTGAGATTTTAACCTTGACCTTCGACCCTAGGCTAGCCCCGTAGACGATGATCTTCGTATCCTTTAAGGAGACAATGCCGTTTCCTCTCTGATCCACATCGTTTATGTTGAGTGTTAGGATCATTCCAGGTTTTAATGAATCATCCTTTGGTTGTTGAATCCGCGGATATATGCTGAACCTTTGTACGTCACTTGTATATGGGTTCCAACTATGCTTTTTCTGCTGTCTAGTCAAACTCTAATCCCATTCCCAAGCTATGAACTGTATTCTCTAATGTATTAAAAAGGTTTATAATATTATCTTTCAAGGTGGACTAATGAGCATTGACTTCACAAGACACATCGTCAACCCTGTTTTAAGCAAGGTTATAGATGCTAGAAGGAGCGAGCACGCTAAAATACTGGATGAAATAAGGAAGATAATACATGATTGCGAAGAGAAATACGGGTTCAGCATTTACGGTGGAGAAGTTGAAAAACTAGCCGTGTTCTTGATGAGCAGTGATTTCGACCACCTGGTCAAAGTTTTCGACTCCTATGGGCTTAGAGACGCGCTGGTGAAAATACTTGAGGACGCGTTGGAAGCTTACCGTAACTACACCGAAGTCTCAAAAGCTATAGAGTCGAAGATAAGTATGTTGAAGAGTAATAAGGCAGTCCGTCGCAACAAGGATTACCTCAAGCTGAGCATCGGAGAATTAGTCAACTCACTAAGGCTCAAGTATCCTAACATAGAGTCGGACCCCGTTAAGAAGGAGGTTAGGGTTGAGCTGGGGGAGGGCAGGCTTGCGAAGATTAAGTTTTACAGGAAGAGGGTCGTGGTTAACATGATTATCAAGCTTGAAGAAGGCGATGCCAGCCTTCTCTCCAGGGAGTTGCAAAGGATTCTTGAATGCTCTGGTTAACCCTTTAAGCTGTAATCATTAATTACCCTTAAGCTACATGATTTCAGACAGGGGATAAGTTAGCTATGAAGCCGCTGGTGGTTTTCGACTGCGACGGTGTTTTAACCGAGAATGATAGTAGCTGGCGGGTTCTCCACGAATTCTTTGGCAGCCGGGACAACTCGTATTTTGCCGAACTATACGAGAAGGGAATCATAAGTTACCTGGACTGGATGAAGATAGATATATCGTTGATGATACACAGCTTCGGCGCGCCTATCAAGAGGCATCACGTAGAGGAAGCGTTCTCGAGGATTAAGCCCAAGAAATCAGCCGTTAAAGTTGTTGGAGAACTGCTTAGGAACAACTACCACGTCTCCGTGGTGAGTAGCGGAATCGGCATCCTCGTCTCCAGGATTTGCAGGGAGCTAGGGGTTAAGGACTGCTTGTTCAACGATATACTATTCGTTGACGACGAGCTGGTTCCAGGAGGTGTCGCCAGGGTTCCTTTAAAGGAGAAGTGGCTTGTAATTAAGAAGCTCGCCGAATCCAAGGGGTACAACATGGAGAACGTGGCTTACATTGGAGATAGCAAATGGGATATTCCCGTTTTCAAACAAGTAGGAATTCCCATCGCTGTCAAGCCTTGCGGAGTAGCGTGCGAGCATGCCAGATTTGTCGTGGACAATCTCGAGGAAGTGTTGAACCTTCTAATACGATAGAAGAGATTGGTTGGGAAAAAATTATTTAATTCTCTCTAATACCTCAGTCTTCCCGAGCTTTTGGGCGAGCTTGACCAGCATATCTTTAACCATGGCTTCAAAGCTCCAGTCAGGGCTCCAGCCCCACTCGCTCCGCGCTACACTATCGTCCAGCGACTTAGGCCACGAGTCAGCGATTTTCTGGCGGAAGTCGGGGACATACTCTACCTGGAACTCCGGGATGTATTTCCTAATCTCCAGCTCTAACTGCTTCGGGGTGAAGCTGAAAGCCGCTACGTTGTAGCCGCTCATAATTGTTAGCTTGCTCCTGTCAGCATTCATCAGCTGGATGGCTGCTTTCACAGCGTCAGGCATGTACATCATTGGAAGCATGGTGTCCTCTCTCAGGTAGCACTGGTATTTCTTCCCTTCGAGAGCGTGGTAGAATATCTCTACAGCGTAGTCAGTAGTTCCACCGCCTGGGAGGGCCTCGCTACTTATAATCCCAGGGTATCTCACACCGCGGACGTCAACGCCGAACTTGTAAGCGTAGTATCTTGTCAACAATTCACCAGCGTACTTCGTTATCCCGTACATTGTGGTCGGGTCCATGACCGTTACTTGGGGTGTGTTCACCTTAGGAGAGCTAGGTCCAAAAGCCGCTATGGAGCTCGGCCAGAAAATCCTGAACCCATACTCCCTCGCCAACTCAAGGATGATGTATAATCCATCCATGTTAACCCTCCAGGCCAGCTGGGGGTTCTTCTCTCCAGCAGCAGATAAGATTGCAGCCATGTGGTATACTTCGTTGATGTCGTATTTCTTGATAACTTTTTCAACGGACTCCTTGCTTAACACATCAACCTGCTCCACAGGCCCTTCTGTCAGCTTTCCTGTAGGGGGCTTGCTGTGGTATCCAGCCACCACGTTGTCGTTCCCGTAGAGTTTTCGCAGGGCGGGGACAAGCTCCGTACCTATCTGTCCTGTAGCACCGATAACCAGGATCCTCTTCATGGAAGATGCCACCTAGATTAGTCCGAGCTTCCTCCCAGCCTTCTCATAGGCTGCTAGAGCCTTATCGAGGTCTTCGATCGTGTGGCCAGCATTAACCTGGTTCCTAATCCTTTCCGTACCCCTCGCAACCATTGGATACACTATGGGGACGATGAAGATTCCCTCGTCCCAGAGCATTTTTGCCAGCTCCCTAGCCTTCTTAGTATCTCCAACTATTACGGGCACTATTGGAGTTTGGCTTTTACCAGTGTTGAACCCCATTTCATCCAATCTTCTCTTGAAGTAGTTTCTATTATCCCATAGCTTCCTTATCCTATCTTTCTCGGTCATCACTATCTCGAGAGCTTTCAAGTTAGCTGCTGCTACCGCCGGGGGGAATCCCGTGCTTAAAAGCCATGTCCTAGCCTTGTTTCTAATGAATTCTATGACCTCGTAATCCCCTCCTATCATACCGCCCGAGGATCCAAGGGCTTTCGAGAATGTGCCTACGTGGAAGTCAACCTCTTCATCCACGCCGAAGTGTGCCGGGCTTCCATGCCCATCTCCTAAAACGCCTTCACCGTGAGCGTCATCCACGTAAACCATTGCGTTGAACTCTCTGGCTAGCTTAACTATTTTATCCAGCGGAGCAATATCGCCGTCCATGGAGAAAACGCCGTCTGTTACTATGAGTATCTTGTTATACTTCCCGTGAACCTGTCTAAGCTTGTCCTCAAGGTCGCCCATGTCGCAGTGTTTGTACACAATCTTCTCCGCTCTAGAGAGCCTTATCCCATCTATGATGCTTCCATGGTTCAGCTCGTCGGATAGAATTACATCACCCTGCTCCACGATAGCTGGGATTGTACCAGCGTTTACAGCAAAGCCTGTTGGGAAGACGAGCCCTGCCTCCGTCCTCTTAAACTCGGCTATTTTCCTGTGAAGCTCGTCTAAGAGTTCATGATACCCTGCAATAGCCCATACAGCTCCCGGCCCCCAGCCATACTTCTCCATCGCTTCAATAGCCGCTTTCTTCAATCGAGGATCATTGGCTAGGTTTAAGTAATTATTTGATGATAAAATGATCATTTCCCTCCCGTTAACAAGTGCGCGGGGGCCTGTGGGGCCATTAAGCCTCCTGATCTCCCAGACCTCCCCCCTTTCTATCATCTCGTTAAGTTTTTTAGCATAGATTTCCTTAACCCAACTCTTACCCATAAATCCTACACCATATAGTATATACCCGTCATTAAGGTATAAAGAGTTTTAAGAGAGTGGCGTGCATGGGTGGCGAGGAGTCAACCACCAGGGAGAGAATACTCAACCTCTTGTATGAGACTCAAGAGCCTTTGAGCGCTGAGGAGATAATCAGCCTTCTCGGGTTACAGGATTTAACCGTTAAAGACATCTACGAGCATTTGGAGCACGTAGCTAGAACCGTTAAAACACGCTCGAAGGGTAGGGAATACCTTGGAATGGAGCCTCCTTACTGCAGGAAGTGCGGTTATGTTTTCAAAGATCTCGACAAGCCCAAGAAGCCGTCAAGGTGTCCACGCTGTAAAAGCGAGTGGATTAACCCTCCTCGATTCATGATTTTGAGAAAAGATTAGACTAGACTTATAACCCTAGCAAGCTTTTCGATGATTTTATCTGCTGATTCATCAACTATAAGGATCTTCTTCAATCTTTCACGCTGCCCATAAACTATGTCGATTTTTGAAACAGGTATCTTAAGCTCCCTGGACAGGTACTTTATCAATGAAGCATTGGCACGTCCCCGCTCAGCAGGCTCAGAGGTTCTGAAAACCAGTTCATCGGATTCTATGGTGAAACCCTCGGGCTCCGTTCCAGGTTTAACCCTAACTTGGAGAATAACCCCCTTTGAGGATTCTTCGATGTTTTTGCGAAGAGTCTCCACGACTTTCTGAAGGACAGGGTTCAAAACATACCCCCATTAAAAATATAGGCTTGGAAGAATAATAAAATTGTTTTAAACCGTTTTTGAAAGAATTCTCTATGGGGATGACCTGAGGTTTTTCAGGCTGAAGGATGAGGAAGCTGGGCGCTGCTAAGACCCGCTTGCCTCGGGTATATGAAGCCTTTCTCGAAAAGCTCTATAATTTTCCATGAAATAGTCTCCTGGGTTAGCCAGGATCCATAAGCCTTGCCGGCACCTACAAGCCTGCTCCACTCCCTCCTAACTTTTACTGGTAGGGGGGCAGGCTTTCTCAAACCTAACGGTGTTCCAGGAAGAGGGATGTAGTAGTGGAGGTGTATCTTAGCGCCTTTCCCAACCAGTTTCTCAGCTAGTTTTAGAGTTGAAAGCATATCCTCCTCGGTCTCACCCGGGAACCCTATTATAAAGTCCACGCTGGGGGTGAAGCCTGCTTTCACCGCGGACTCCACTGCTGACTCTATCTCACCAACACCATGTCCTCTTCTAACCAGCTTAAGTATTCTCTCACTTCCGGATTGTCCCCCGATGATCAGCTCGTTGTTGGCAACGTATTTTCGAATAACTTTTAAAACATCCTCTTGAGCATGCTCAGGCCTGACCTCGCTGGGGAAGGATCCGAAGAATATTCTCCCGCCGTGTTGAGCGGTTTTAGCCTGGAGCCCTTCCATTAGAGACTCAATCTTCTCCATGTTGACAGGGCTTGTAGAAAGCAGGGAGCCGTATGAGAGGCTGTCTGGTGAGATAAATCTTAGATCCCTCATTCCAAGCTTCATCGTGATCTCGGCATATTCAACTATTTTATCAATACTCCTATGCCTTAAAGCGAAGCCGTGGAGGTATGAAACCTGGCAGTAGAAGCAACCGAATGAGCAGCCTCTCGTAATCTCTATGGGGTTCACGATTCCTCTCCAATATGGAAAGGGGTCGTAGTCGTCCAGGTTCACTGGTTTTCCTCGACCAGTGAATGAAATCCTACCGGTTTCACGATCTCTGTAAGCCAAGCCCTTCACGCTGTGCACATCAGTATTGTTCTCTAACGCGGTTAGAAAGTCTGCAATAGCTTTCTCACCCTCACCTATAAAAGCGAAGTCGAAACCCAGTACGGATAAAGCCCCGTAAGGGTCTCCGGAAGCATGGGGGCCGCCTATGATAGTCAAGCATCCTTTTTCACGGATTCTTTGAACAGTTTCCATAAGGCTTGCCAAGTATGCCTCGTCGGCAAGCATTGTTGTGAGAAGAGATACGGCGTAGACGCACTTGCCCTCCTGCGAAATTTTAGAGGCTAGATGTATGCTTTCCTCTAATGATTTTGACAGGAAAACCCGGGATAATCCGAGCTTGTCAACCGAGGCGAGAACAGCATTCATGCTGTACTTAACTCTTTTATCGTATTGAAGTATTAGGTTGATCAACCGTTCCCCGCCTGTGAGCAATAACATTTATACGGTTGTTTACTTAATAATTTAAAGCTGAATCAGACAGGCTTACGGTGTTGGAATTGGGCAATATCTCAATAACTCAAGAAGAAATAGAGGAGCTGGCTCGAAGAGTAAGGTTGAAAATACTTCACGAGGACGATGACATCGTTTTGATGACTGCTCCGAACGAGGATCAGCTTGCCTCTATAATAAAGGAGCTTATTTCAATAAAGCCTTTAAATCTCAGGGAGATCCACGCCATCCTCTCCGGAATAGCCAGCGAGGACAAGATCAGAAGGGCCTTAAACAATCTTTTGGAATCGGGAGAAGCATACATTAACAATGAAGGAAGGTATCTCAGCACATGACCTGGTTTAGAGATGAGATGTGGAGGAGTACATCGTAAAAGTCCCTGGCTACGAGGCCAACACCTTTCTTTACCATCAATCCTCCTCTTACCTCACTTTGATTAACCCCTATGAAGTAAACATTGCTTTTCAAAGCACTGAGATAGTCTGTAATATAGTCTCCGAGAAAAACAGTCTGGCAGGGTAGCACTCCATGCTTCCTCATGACATAGTTTAGAAGCCAGCTTTTATCGAAAAGGGATTCCTCAACCCCGTTCAGGTAAACCAAATCCTGCAGGGTGTATACTTCGTCAATGAACTCGTCAACCCCCAGCCTCCTCAACTCCATCCATATATATTCGGAGCTCGTCTCCCTTCCAGATATTATGGCTGTTTTAACATGATACTTGCTCTTCAAGGTGTTTAATGCTTCCTTACATCCTTTTTTCAGAAACCCGTGCCTGGAGACATATACTCTTCTGAACAATCTCCAGAAATCATTCTTGTTGATCCCAGCTGGAACGCTATCCTCCAGCTCATCGTGCTCCAGCATCTCCATGAACTTGTCGAAGCTAGGGGGTTTGCATCCATAAATTTTTAAAGCATGTGAGTAGGCTTCATAGAAGTCCACGTAATTGTCTACAAAGGTTAAGTCGTAGTCGAATATTACTAGTTTAACCCCCACAAGCCTCACCCATCAGGTATCGGGAGACACCACATCACTACTTTCTTCGGTTTTCGGCAAACTCATCATCTGGTCTAATAAATAATTCTGAAAAACAGGATTAATATTATGTCGATCGCGAGAATACCTTAGCTAATATCGTAGTAAATTATTGAAATAGGTGTTGGGTTGGCCAATGCTTTCCCGGTTTCAACAAATTTTCGATTAACAGTGAGGTTTGATAAAGTAAGTAGTTTAAGAGTTCATCTCTTATTAAAAAACTAGTGCTTGAGCCAAGTGGTGGAGTTATGTTAGTAGACATGCATGTTCACTGCACAGAGTTGAAAGATTTAGCTCAATACTCTGATAGCTACTTGTTTGCATGTGTCGGAGAGGATCTGGAAACAAGTAAAATGATCCTCGAGCTTTCCAGAAGATTCCATTTCATCAAGCCTTGCCTAGGAATTCATCCGTGGAACATTGCCCGCTCAAGTGTTGAAGAAGCAAGGAGCCTCATGGAGTTAGCCGTTTCAAACAACGTGGAATGCATAGGTGAGGTAGGGCTTGACTCTAGGTTCGTCCCGGAGACCCTTCCTCGTCAAAGAGATGTATTCAAAGTTTTCCTGGACTACGCCAGGGAGTACGATCTAGTCTTAAACCTTCACACCGCTGGGACGCACAGGGAGGTGTTTCAAATGCTTAAGACATTCAGGATTGAGAAAGCGTATTTCCACTGGTACACGGGTCCCGAGGACCTCCTCAAGGAGTTAATCGACAACGGATACTTTATCGGTGTAAATCCTTCATGGAAGATCCAGGAGAAGCATTTCAGGATAATTTCGAAAACCCCTTTAAGCAACCTCCTAACAGAGAGCGATGCCCCGTACGAGTATAAAGGTGTTAGCTTGAAACCAGAGTTAATAAACGATTCGTTAAACCTTCTAGCAAGGCTTCACAACCTGGATAGAAAGGTCGTTGAGGAAAAGATTGAGGAAAGTTTTAAGAGACTCTTTACGCGGTGACGACTCCGCCCTGTTGCTGAGTACCCAGGATGTTGTCTTTTATCGATGCGAGGACAAGGATCCCCTTAGGCTTGAACACTATTGTTATTTCATAATTGATCACGTCTATTACAATGCTATGGGGGAGAGGGCGTTTAAGCTCTCTTGATAGGAACAAATGAGCTCTGACCACGTCCTTAGAGGCTTCAATAATCTCATCCAGCTCCTTCTTAGACACGTTGGATAAGGGGTAAATATCCATCAGCTCTCCATTGTAATCGAGTCTTGCAACTACTACTCTCAAAACAACCCCTAACGTTTATCGAGCGATTAATGTTTAAAAACCAGCGGACTCTAACAGCTTCTTCAACTCCCCTATAAGCCTTGTCAAGGATTCTAGCCTGGATTTTAAATCCTGGTTTTCAGCTGAGAGGGCCTTATTCTGCTCGCTTAAATCGGATATAGCTTTCTCTTTCTCATTAATCAAGGATTCGAGCTCCACTATTCTCTTCCTAGCTTCTTCCAGTTGAGACTCTAGCGTTCTGATCTTACTTCTTGCCTCTTCCAGCTCTGCTTTAAGCTGCTTCACACTTTCCTCTTCGACCCTGAAGCCGCCTACGAACGGGAGCGTGAGCTTCAATTCCCCTGCTTTCAGCTTTTCATAGGTTTCAATCACCAGTTTTCCAGCCTTGGTTTTCCCTGACAGGTGCGCTCTAATGGTTGTCTCGGTCCTTCCCAGTTCCTCGGCTATTTGAGGCACCATTATCCCCGCCTTGCTCCTGGCAAGCGCTGCGGCCGCTATTGCCAGGCTGTCAACCCATGTGGCCCTTTCAACAGGGTCTTTTAACAACTCCATTATCTCTGAACGGAACAACGTCCCTATGATTAAAGCAGTCTCTAACTGCTGAATCTCCTTCTTACCAACGGGTTTCACAGGAATATTGGACAAGTCTACAGATATTTCTAAAGGTTTCCCTGTTTCCTGGGCTGGCTGACTCATAGAAATCCCTATAATAATATTTTGTATTGATAGAATTAAACCTTTGCTTTAAAAAGGGTTTGAAAAGGATGATGAGAGGGGAGTATGAATTGAAGATAGAGTTGCTTGTTTCCAAGAACTTCCTATCATTGTTTACCTTAGAGATTGTTAGCCAAGCGATAAAAGTTTTCAGTAAAGCGAATTCCGCCGACCTAGAGTTGAAAATTGTTTGGGAGGAACAGGTTGAATACCCCGTGTTGAAAATAGGAGGTTTCCCGCCTGTGGTTGTGAAAACCCCTCCAAGCCTGAGCGAGGTTTTAAACATGCTAACACTTGCTCTAGACCTCAGCGAGCTTCAAACAGCGCCGTTAGGAATGGCGGGTGGTTGGGAAGAAGACACATTTGTTTAGAATGGAAGGGTTCCTTTACCTCAGCGTGGACACGCTTATTTCTCGCCTGCTAGCGAGAGATAGGGGCAGGTTTTCCATAGTTCTACACACTTTGAAACGCTGTTTCTAGGAATGTATTTTTCAATGGCTTTACAATATGCGACGCAATCTTCTTCCCCAAACCTTTTAACGAGGAAGTGCGGGCATTCGCTGAAAATGGTGCAGGCTATCTTGTGGATTATAGGGTAAACCTCTCTCGGCGCCTCCTGTTCGGGTGGGTCTGCGAAGTAGCTGCACTCCCTGTAGTTCTTAGTGGTGCACACTCCTTGACTAACCACAACGCTGGACGGTCTCCCATAAGTTGAAACTACAGATGGGTTATAACACAGGCCGCTTTGGTAAAACGGGCAACTCATTTTTACCACCGAACTTACGAATCTGTTAATACTATCTGAAAGTTTTAAACAGTTCTCACCCTTGCTTTCTAGCCAGCTCTCTCGCGGCAACAAGGAATCCTAGTAGTATTGTAGAGTAGTAGAAAAGGGTTCTGTAGCTAACAACAGCTGAGGGTGGGAGAATGATCGATAAGCCGTATTCCGAGGAAATGCTTCCGCCGGGGGTGGGTATCGAACCCATGCTCATCATGAAGTAGTATGCTACAACCCCTTCTAGAATATGGTGATCACCAGCCAGGAAGAATGTTGCTAAACCCCAGGTTGTGTTGTAAGCTATTGTCAACGCTGACAGCACGAGCACCCCGCTCAACCCTATTTTCGACGATATCTCCCTGTAGCCGTTTGAAAACTTTACAAATCTTTCATAGAACCCGGGGAATCTTGCAGATATTTTCAACAAGAATGAATTACTCGAGTTATTATTCCGTTTGATTAAGAAGCTCATCGATAACCATGAAGCAATCATGAATGATGCGACAAGGACCACGGGGATTGAAACCGGGAGGTAGAGGAAAGCAGGGATTAGTGCCACAGTATTGACGAGTATCACATCGTAGTATACCTCGTAAAGGGTGAGCGCGTACAATTCTTCTATATCCTTACCCATGATTTTTTTGAGAAATGCGGCCCTTGCGGGTTCCCCGCCTATGGCTGATGGAGTGATGTTGGCAACAAGTCCTCCTAGCAGACGCGCTTTCATAGATTCTTTAAGGCTCAGCCTGTATCCGTGGATTTTTCCAACAAGGTATTTCAGCCTCACTGCTGAAATAAACCACCCAATTAGGAGAACCGTGAAAGATGCCGCCCCCTTCCACGAAGCCAGGTTCTTAAACCCTTCATACCCGGCTGTTAGAATACTGTAAGCTAGTATTACGGACGTCACAGTTATCAATGTTGCTATAATTTTCCTCCAGTTAGTCTCCAACGTTGACGGCAATGCTGCAACCTTAATCTTTTAACTATCGTTACGTATTTAAAACCTGAAATATATACGTTCGTAGAGGTGCTCAAGGGGATGGGTCTTTTAGCTATAGTGAAGAACAGCTTGAATCCATGCGTGTAGATAAGCAGAAGCTTAGAGAGGTTATTAGGGAGCTTAAAAAGTGGCGAGCACACGCTACAATCCTGCTCAGCCTCTACGTCCCCCCTGGAAGACCCGTTAGCGATGTCTTAAACATGCTGAGGCAGGAGCTATCCATCACCGATAACATTAAGCTGAAGAAGACTAAGTCTGCTGTTCAAAGAGCCCTTTCAATGGCTATAGACAGGTTAAGCAAGGTCCCTAAGGTCCCTGACAAGGGGCTGGTGTTGTTCGCCGGCGAGAACCCGGATACTGGTGAATCAATACTGGTCATGTTGATCCCCCCGGAGGAGGTTCCAGTATACTTTTACAGAACAGATAAATACTTCCACACAGAGTTTCTCGAGGAAATGGTGTCCGAGTCTAACATTATCGGCCTCCTCCTGATAGAGAGAGATGCGGCAACGATCGGGATGCTTAAAGGGAACAGGTTGAAAATAGTGGAGGAGCTCGAGGACTACATCCCCGGTAAGCATGAGAAGGGTGGTCAGAGCCAGCGGAGATATGACAGGATTATCGAGCAGTTGGTTGACGAGTTTTACAAGAGGGTTGGAGAGCACGCTAACAGAATATTCCTTCCCCTTTACGAACAGGGGAAGCTGAAGGGGATACTGATAGGTGGGCCAGCGTACGCTAAGTACGACTTCCTGGAGAAGGATTACCTGGACTACAGGCTGAAGAAGATTGTCCTGCCAGAATTAATCGATGTAGGATATCAGGGCGAGGCCGGCCTCAGAGAAATGATCCTGAAAGCTGGAGACCTTCTTAAAGAACAGGAGTATGCTGATCTCTTAAAATACATTGAAGAGTTCAAACTCCACCTGGCCAAGGATGACGGGCTTATCGTATATGGTGAGGAGGAGGTTAGGAATGCCTTAGAGATGGGGATGGTTGCTGTTTTAATTATTAACGAGGAGCGCGAGGATGTTGAGCAATGGCTGGAGCTTGCCAAGAAGGGTGGGGCTAAGGCACTAGTTCTCAGCAGTGATGTTCCGGAAGCTGAATGGTTCAACAAAACCTTCAACGGGTTAGCCGGGATCCTTCGCGTAAGACTCTACAGTTAAACGGTAATACGCACTAGATAACGTTATTAAGTTTTGAAAACAAATATGTTAGTAGGTGTCTCCTACATTGGGCGAGCTAAGACTAGATCCTTCGTTCAGAAGGGAACTCATCTCCTTGATAATAAACGCCGGGCTCGAGGAGGACTTCATTGACTGGCTGAAGACTCAGGGGAGAACCCACATAATAGGCAAGATGGATAACGTTCCGGACGAGCTACTACTCGTTTATGTTAGGGAGAAGAAGCTCACTGTTGAAGAGGAACCGGTTTTGCCAGAGAAGGTTGAGGCTGGCCCCGGGGACGACTTATACGTTAAAAGCAGGGAAGGGAGAAGATAGCTCCCCCTGCTTGCCTTTTCTGTTTTTAAAGAAGTATTAAAGGTGAAGGATTGAGGCCGGGAGTGACCCGACCCATGCTCACTCTCTCTCCGGTACTCGGGGACGTTGCATGGGCACCGGGGTCACACATTGAAAAATATTTTCACGGTGTGTTTTAAACTTATTTAACCTCAATCTCAGGGGATTTAGAAGCCTTAATGTTGAGTGATGCCTCGGCTATTCCATTAGAGTATCTCACAATCCTTCTCAAGCTGTCGCAAACCATTACTAGGAATGCTTTCTCACGCTCCTCCATCTTAGCCGGGATTATTTCATCGTATAGAACCTTGTCTATCTGCTCCACTACTTCTCTCGCACCCTGGATGACTTCCTCGGCGCCTCTCCTACTCTGGCTGTACAGGGCATCCATAGCTTTGTTGAAAATCTCTAGTGTCTTAAATGAAATGTTTTTAATCATATCCACTCTCGCTATTTTCTCAGTTTTCAATAATCTCTTAGCAATGTTGGAGGCGTGGTCTGCTATTCTCTCAAGGTTTCTAGCTATGATCCTGTAGTTCATTGCTTCAATAATGTTTGAAAGACCTAGTTCATGCTGTATTCTAACATCGATTAAAGCCATTGATAACTCTCTAACTATCATGTGATGGAATCTGTCTGCCTCATCATCCCTTTGAATTACTGCTTCGGCCAGGTTCCTGTTGTTAGTTAATAATGCCTCAACCCCGTCCTGTAGCATATTGTTTACGATTAAGTGTAGTCTGCGGAGTGCGCTCACTATTGGTAACTCTTTAATATTTAGCAATATTTTGAATGTTACTGCATTATAGGATTCCTCGACGACCTCGACACCTGCAAGCTTCACTCTTGCCAAGTTTTTAATATCGCTAACTTTCTTGGCGAGATTTGGTAGCTTCGGATCGAAAAGTATTGTAATGTTGCTGTAGCCTGATAAGTAGGAGGCTACCAGCATTCTGAAAACCTGGTCTGTAGGGATATCTGCGGATACTTTTATTGTTGATTGTGATTGAAATACTTCCATTTCGGGCGGTATTATTACAAGTTTCCCCTCATACTCGTAAACATATACGTGATCGCCACTTTTCAGTTTAACAGCATCAACCCACTCTTTTGGAAGCGTAATTATAAACGATGATGAGCCTGTTTTTTGAACCTTTCTTCTCTCTATATTGGGCATGAGTATATCACCACTTTTTTAATACACTCTATAATTATCTTACAATATCTACTTTATTTATAAGACATTTTTATATATTTCTCGATAACACTAGTGGAAAATAAATACATGCTATTACGAGTAATAGGCGTATTGGCAGACAGGTAGATAAAGGTTAATTAATCCTTTAACACTAATGTAGATTTGAGCCGGGGTGGCCGAGCGGTCTAAGGCGGCGGGCTGCAGGGCAGTAGTTAAGCAGGGTTCACGGATACCCGTTTTATCGCGGGTTCGAATCCCGCCCCCGGCTCTCGACAATTTTTGAAAAATCAAAATATGAATATAAGATGCTCCAGCTCCTCCGGTATTCCGTTATTTCTTGCGATTTCCCGGAACACTAGAGCGCTTGGGCGGATATACCTCTTCTTCGTTTTGAAGTCTACCATGACCAAACCAAATTTCTGCCTGAAGCCCTGGGCCCACTCGTAATTGTCTGTCAAACTCCAGTGGAGATAGCCCTTCACAGGAATACCCTCGTTAATTTGCTTTCCAGATGAGCGTCAATCCGTTTAAATAGTTTTTCGATAAGTTGTGTTTAGAATCGCTTATGCTATCGGTAATCAAGGCAAATGGTAAGGCGATTAAAAGGATGATTAAAAGAATGAGCGCTTCCAACCCTATTTCTCCCTCACCCTGTTTTAATAGGTTATTTAATTAGTTCAGGAGTAAAAAAGGTTATCATGAATCAACGATCTAAATGATTTCTCATTATTAGCAAGTAATCAATAGATAACGTGAACATTGATAATACAAGTATCATGTAGACCTCTATACTTTCAATCGTTAAAACCATGTTCAAGATTAAAATGGAAATCCCTGCGAAGCTGGTGATTGAGGCCACGAAGCCTGATGCCGACGCTTCAAACCTCACGGTTTTCCACGAGATGATTGAGTAAATGCTTGTGTCATACAGGGGATAGATAGGTATTGGCCACAGTATTATGAACAGAACGGGTGGTGTAAAAGGCAGTACTGTGAAAAGCACCAAATACGATAACAGAGCCATGGCTAGCGCCTCCTTTGCATAGCCTCTATCTATAAGCCTGCCGATTAAGGGTCTTGTAGGCGCCCCGATTAGTACTGGAATACTCCCGTAGAGGATTCCATAGAAATACCGATTTTCCACTCCATCGTTTATGACTGTTCGGAGTTGTGAAATCTTCTCATCCATTAGTAAAGAGTTGAAAGCTCCTCCGACAGCT